>JAEEGL016967886.1_pt1 | contig 20825 bp, 14 predicted proteins | sample 9134231 | NCBI WGS metagenome assembly JAEEGL01 (sample SAMN16246548, study PRJNA631951) | gut metagenome | biome: gut microbiome; feature: rumen; material: fiber-attached | host: Bos | place: Iran: Karaj | collected 2018-10
AAGCAGGCGAAGATCAGCATGGCACGCATACGGCCCAGATAGGGATTCATGCCCTTCTTGTCGACGAAGTAGGTCGGCAGGTAGCCGCCACCGATACTGAGCACGGTGACGATGGCATAGAGCGTGAAGATAAGCAGGATACCCATAGCCGAATCGGAGGTGTAGCCATACTGGTCGCTGAAGTAAGCGGGAGCCCAGAACAGGAAGAACCACCACACGCCGTCGGTCATAAACTTGCCAACGAGGAAGGCCCATGTCTGCTTGAAAGTGAAACACTTGAAGAACGGGATAGCCTTCTCCTCCTTCATGTTGTTGCGGTCCTGAGCCTCGGCGAGGTCGTTGTCCTGCTCGATATAGTTCAGCTCGGCCTGGTTGACACGCGGATTCTTGGCAGGCTTCTCGTAGAGCCATATCCACAGCCCCATCCAGATGAAGCCAAGGCAACCGATGATGATGAAAGCCATCTCCCAACCCCAGGCACGTGCCAACAGGGGAATGGTGGCGGGAGCTGCGAGAGCACCAACGGAAGCACCGCTGTTAAAAATAGAGGTTGAGAAGGCGCGATCCTTCTTGGGGAAGTACTCTGCAGTGGCCTTGATGGCGGCGGGGAAGTTACCTGCCTCACCGACGGCAAGGATCAGACGGCATGAGAGGAACAGCCATACCGAGATGGTTGCAATGGCCACGGCAGCGTCGCTGCCAGCCTGTACCATGCGCAGGGCCTCGATGGAGCCGTAGCCCTTGACGGTCATAGCCACCCAGCCGCAGCCGGCATGCATCACGGCACCTAACGACCATACGAAGATGGCGATGAGGTAGCCCTTCTTGGTACCCATCCAGTCGATGAACTTACCTGCAAAGAGGTTGGCGATAGCATAGAAGAGCGAGAACATACCGGTGATGGTACCGTAGTCGCCATCAGTCCAGTGGAACTCGGGAGCGATGAAGTCTTTCCAAGTAAGAGACAGAACCTGACGGTCCATGTAGTTGATGGTGGTTGCCAGGAACAGCAACGCACAGATGACCCAACGGAAGTTGGACATTTTGGTTGTTTGAACGGGAGTCATATTATTTTTCGTTATTACGTTGTTTCAATATTCTGACATTGCGTTATTTCGATATTGCGACATTGCGACATTTCGATATTCCGACATTGCGACATTACGATATTGCGACATTATTTGATGTCGATGACGGGAATGTTGTCCTTGTCGTTGTAGTAGAGGTTCTCGCCAGCCATACCCCAGATGAAAGTGTAGTAGTAGGTGCCGGCAGCAGCGTGAATGGACCACTCGGGCGACATGATGGCCTGCTCGTTGTGCAGCCATACCACACGGCTCTCCTGCGGCTGACCCATGATATGGGCGATAGTCTGCTCCTGCGGCAGGTTGAAGTAGTAGTAGGCCTCGATACGGCGGCCGTGGGTGTGAGGCGGCATCGTGTTCCATGCAGCACCGGGATTGAGCTGCGTCAGTCCGAGCTGCAGCTGGCAGGGGCCTTCCTCCAGCACGTCGTTGACGATGAGCTTATAGACGGTGCGGTTGTTGCACTCCTCCAGTGAGCCGACAGGTCCCCAGACAGCAGCCTTCAGCGAACCCTTGCGACCGTCGAGGGTGACCCACTGTGTCTTGTAATGCTGGTGGGCGGTGGCACTGTTGAGGTAGAACTTGGCAGGCTTCTGTGCGTCTTTCGAGCGGAACAGCACCTCCTTGTTGACGTCAATGGACTGACCCTTCTTGTCCTTGCCGATATGGCCACGACCGATGTAGAGGGCCTCCTTGGGAGACAGCGCATACTCCTTGCCGTCGACGATGACCACACCATCGCCCTCGCCGCAGTTCACCACGCCTAATTCGCGGTTGTAGAGGAAATACTTCTCCTTGATGGTGGGGTCAACGTCGAGTCCCAGCTCAAGGAAGTTCTCCAGCTTCAGCGTCTTCGTCACAGGCATGGCACCTCCGAAGATGAAACGGTCGTAGTGGGAGTACGTCAAATGAATCATGTCGGCCTCCATGACCTTTTCCATCACGAAGCGCTCGCGGAGCGTCTTCGTGTCGTAGCCCTTCACATCCTCTGGATGGCAGGCTGTCTGGAAATTCACTGTCTGCTGCGCGTTAGCACCCAACGCCATTGCCAGCAGCACTGTTGAAAGAAATACTTTTTTGTTCATATACTATTGTTATTTAATAAAAACTTGCTATTGAGAAACAACACTTCGTTTCTTAAAACCACAATGGTTTCTTAACACATCACTTGGATTCTTTGTTTTCCCTGCTGATGCGCATGCGGTTCCACACCACCATGCCAATGGTGATTACCGTCAGGACGACCATGCCTATCCATTCGAGTGCGGCAACACACTTGTAGATGACCCAGCCGAAGAGCGAGGAGGCGAAGTCGAGCGCACCGCCCTCGAAGCCTGCGGGGATGTCGGCGGCCTTGTCACCCGTCTGCTCAAAGACGGTGTGGGCTGCCTGTGTGAAAGCAGGAGCCATGTCGGTGACAAAGTAGAGGCCGATAGCCAGGGCTACCAGTCCGATGAGGAACGTCTTGACGACATTGCCCTTTGTGAACGGCAATACAATGGGGAACAGATAGAACATACCGGCCAGCGATGCCAGCGGCAAAAACTGGTTACCCGGCAGCACGACGGCAAGACCCAGTGCCACGGGGATGAGCAGCAGCGAGACGACCAGTGTCGTGGGGTGTCCGATGACAACGGCGGGCGACATGCCGATGTACACCTTCTTGCCGTTGAACTTCTTCTTCACCACCTCCTGCGTCTTCTCGGCGATGGGTTTCAGACCTTCAATAAACAAGGAGGTGATACGCGGTATCAGCTCCATGACGGCACCCATCGTCACACCAAGGAACAACACCTTCTTGATGTCAAGCTGAGCCAGCACACCAATCAGCGCACCCACGATGACACCCAGCACCAGCGGCTCACCCATCACGCCGAACTTCTTCTTCATGCCCTCGGCATCGATGTTCAGTTTGTTGAAACCAGGAATCATGTCCAGCGCCTTGCCAATCAGCAGTGCGAACGGCACGAAACTCTGGCAGAACGGCTGAGGAATCGAGATGCCCTGCCACTCAGGATAGTACTCTTGGAACTTGTCGGCCGTAAGGTCAGCCATCACTAACGTCACGATATAGCACACGATAGCGGCGAAATAGCCCCACAGCAGCGACTGACCCATGACGAAGTAGGCCACAGCACCGATGAAGGCGAAGTGCCAGTAGTTCCACAGGTCGATGTTCACCGTCCGCGTACAGCCGGTGATGAGCAGCAGGAAGTTGACACCCAGGCAAATGGGGATGATGAGCGCGCCGACAGCCGTGTTATACGCCACGGCGGCAGCAGCAGGCCAACCCATGTCGAATACCTTCAGCTGCAGGTCGTAAAGCTTGGAAATCTCGCTCAACGGACTGCCGAAGTTGGTGGTCAGCAGGGCCGTCACAATGCCGAGGCCCACGAAACCGACGCCCACATAAAGGCCGCTCTTCAGCGACCTGCCGAACTTCAGGCCGATGCAGAGGCCGATAATGGTAAATAGGATGGGCATCATCACCGATGCGCCAAGACTGATAATGTAGCTAAATACTTGTTCCATTGCGTTTAAATATCGATATTATGTTTGTTTTAGCCTATTGTGCTGCAAAAGTACAAAAAAATCGGCGAATAAAGAACATTTCACTGTTTTTTTATTACTTAATCGTTAACGTAAGGTGTTATAAAGTGACTACGACAGCCGACAAGACAGAAAAAAAGTCTGGAAAGTATTGCAGTTTCCAAAATAATTCGTACTTTTGCACGTGTAAACCACAACTATGAAGAAATGAAGATATTCCAAAGCTCGATTTTCCGCGCCCTGTGCGCCATCATCGTAGGTGTCCTGCTGCTGAAATTCCCACAGGATGGTGTAACATGGCTGACAGTAGCCATCGGTGTGTTGTTCCTGATATCGGGTGTCATCGCCCTGATAGCTTATGCCAATGCCCGCAAGCATGCCGGCGAGTACACCATCACCGACCGGGAGGGTCGTATCATCTCCGGCGGTCAGCCTACCTTCCCCATCGTGGGTGCAGGAAGTGTCATCCTCGGCCTGACGCTGGCACTCACTCCCGGCGTGTTCGTCAACGGCCTGATGTATATCCTTGGCGGCATCATGATACTGGGTGGTATCAACCAGTTTGTCAGCCTCATCTCTGCCCGCCGTTTCGGAAGCATCTCACTGAGCTATTGGGTAGCACCTTCACTGATATTGCTGACAGGACTCTTCGTCATACTGAAACCCATGGAGAGTTCGGAGCTGCCCCTACTCATACTGGGCTGGTGCTGTCTGGTCTACGGCGTGACGGAGATTATCAACGCCATCAAGATACACAGCATCCGCAAACAGGCAGAGCGCGCGAAAGTTGCTGCAGAAGAAAAAACTGTGGCCGAGGAAATCAGCTCACAGTTAGGTACGGAAACTACTGAAACGAAGGAGGCTGGCACTGCCCTGGAATCGAAACCGGAGGATACCCCAGTGGAGACGGACGAATACGACGACTTCTCCTCCGACTGATGCGACAAACAGACAACCGCAAGACGGCAGTCGTCACACGTTGGTGACGATGCCCTCTATGTAGGTCTTCAGGATATGGATGCCGGTCTTGTTGTCCCCACCCCACGGGATGATGAGGTCGGCATATTTCTTTGTCGGCTCGATAAACTGGTCGTGCATGGGTTTCAGCACCTTCTCGTAACGCTCCAGCACCATGTCGACGGTACGTCCACGCTCCACTACGTCGCGGCGGATATTACGGATGAGGCGCACGTCGGCATCGGTGTCGACGAATATCTTCAGGTCCATCATGTCACGCAGCTTCTTGTAGTGCAGCGTCATGATACCCTCGAGGATGATGACAGGCTTGGGTTCTACATGCACCGTCTCAGGCAGGCGGTTCGACAGCACATACGAATAGGTGGGCTGCTCGACAGCCTGGCCGTTCTTCAGCATCTTGATATGCTCTGTCAGCAATTTCCAGTCGAAGGCGTCGGGGTGGTCAAAGTTGATGGCCTTCCGCTCCTCGTCGGTCATGCCGGTAGTGTCGTTATAATACGAGTCAAGAGGTACGACGGCTGCGCAGTGCGGCGGCAGTGCCTTGGCGATTCTCTTTACGACGGTGGTCTTTCCAGAGCCTGTGCCGCCGGCGATTCCGATAATAGTCATAATATTCTTTGCGGGGTTATGGGGTTTGGAGGTTCGACATTTCGATATTTCGATATTTCGACATTTCGACATTCGACTGTTTATCACATCGGCTTAGGTCATTTCGCTTCCTTGATGACGTAAACCAGCGTCGGCAGGTGGTCGCTGTAGCCGTCGAGCCATACGCCACCAGCATGGGTACGCAGGGTGCCGCCCTTGTACTTGCCCTCCAGCTGCATCAGATAGTCGCGGCGGAAAATCTGCGGCTGAAGACTCTTGAGCATCTTCTTTTGCTTCGACTTCTTCTTGAAGGTGGCAACCTTCAGTGTCGAGTAGTCGTCGCAGTCTTCAGGACATAGCAGGTTCTTCGACAAGATAATCTGGTCGAACAGGTTCCACTGGCCGTCGTACATCAGCGTGCCGGTACCACTGGCGTGTATCTCCCAGAAGGGGTTGTAAAGTCCTCCATCCTCCACCTGGTCGATGTAGCGGCGCGCGCCAAGAGCCTCCGACATGGAGGGATCCTTCGGGTCGTCGTTCATATCGCCCATGATGAAGAGCTTCACATTCGGGTCATCACGCTGCAGCGAGTCCTTGACGACGCGCAGCTGTCGGCCACCCAGCTCACGATAGTACGATACAGCACCACGCGAAGGCAGGTGGTTGACGATGATGGTCACATGCTCGCCAGCCAGTGTGCCGCTGACTACAAGGAAGCCACGGGTGGCACGGCCTTTGTCGATGTCCTCCTGCTTTTCATATATATAAGGTACGAGCTTGACGTTGCGTACCGTGAACATAGCGGGATTGTAGAGCAGTCCGCAGTCGACGCCACGCTGGTCGGGACCCTCGATGTGGCAGAACTGGATGTTGCGCTTCTTCAGCGGCTCCTGGTTGCAGAGGTCTGTCAGGCACTTGGCGTTCTCTACCTCGCTGACACCGATGGCCGCACAGCCGTAGGGCAGTTTGTCAGTACCCATCTCCGAAAGCACGCGGGCCATGTTTCGCAGTTTGTGAGTATACTTCATGCCCGTCCACTTATTGCGACCTTCGGGCAGGTACTCGTAGTCGTTATGCCCCTCGTCGTGGCAGGTATCAAACAAATTCTCCAGGTTGTAGAAACCGATGGAGTAAACAGAGAATTTCTTCTCCTGAGCCTGTGCATTCATCGTTCCAAACAGGAAGAAAAATGCCAATGTTGATAATAGTGTCTTCATAATTTTATGGTTTTATGTGGCGAAGTTAGTGATTATTTTTGAAAATATCGAATGTTTCGCAAAAAAAATCACAAAAATATACTCTTTTTTACATTTTATTTGTTATCTTTGCAGCATAAAACTATAAATTCACAATAAAAACACTAACGTTATGCAAAAAAAGCTGAAACTCATTGTGATGGCCTTATGCCTCGCTTCGCCAGCCCTTGCACAGGAGCCTGACACCATACAGGTGGCTGCGGGAGAGCAGAATGAGGAGGCCTTCACCTTCACAGAAGCACAGTTAGGCGAAGACGACGACATGTCGCAGAACGTGACCATCATCTCGTCGAACCAGAACCTTTTTGCCTCATCAGCAGGGTTCCAGTTCAGTGCCGTGCGCTTCCGTTACCGTGCTTTTAACCAGAGGTACAACGAGATCTTCATCAACGGTGCCCCCATGAACGACCTGGAGTCCGGACAGTTCCGCTTCTCACTGATTGGCGGACTGAACCGTTACACCAACAACAGCCGTGAGACCTCGCTGCCCTTCGAGTTCAACAACTTCTCCATGCCGGGCATGGCAGGCTCCAACAACTACGACCTGCGCCCCAGCCGCATGGCCACAGGTCAGTACGCCTCGTTGGCAGGAGCCAACCGTAACTACACGGTGCGAGCCATGTACACCTACAACACTGGCCTGCGTCCTGACGGATGGGCTTTCTCGGCTGGCGTAACCTACCGCTGGGCCAGCCCGAAGACTGCCTACATCAAGGGTACGTTCTACAACTCGCTGTCCTACTTCCTCGGTGCCGAGAAGAAGCTCAACGACAAGCACTCCATAGCACTCGTCACCTGGGGCAACCCGACAGAGCGCGCCAACCAGGGAGCCGCCACCGACGAGAGCTACTGGCTGGCCAACTCGAACTACTATAACCCCTACTGGGGCTATCAAGACGGCAAGATCCGCAACTCACGCGTCGTGAAGGACTTCGCTCCGACAGTGCTGGTCAACTGGAACTGGGACATCAGTCAGAAGCTGAAGCTCACCACCGCGATGACCGGACGCTACTCCATGTACAAGGGTACCAAGCTGAACTACAATAGCGGCGAGAACCCTGCTCCCGACTACTGGAAGCGCTTACCCTCCAGCTTCTTCGACGTCTGGTACGACAACGACCCTGGCAACACCCGCGACGGCTATGCCGCTTGGGACTACTCCCGGGCCTACCTGATGGGCAGCGAGCGGAACCGCCAGATTGACTGGGACGCCCTGTACTACGCCAACCAGCAGGCCAACCGTGACGGACGCGACGCCTTGTACTACGTCGAGGCCAAGCACATCAACACCTTCAACCTGACGCTGGCCTCCACACTGAAGGCAGAGCTGTCGAAGTCGACCTCCGCTAACATCGGACTGAGCCTGGCCACCAACACTGGCCAGCACTACTGGACGATGGAAGACCTCCTCGGAGCCAATACCTTCCACAACCTGAACACCTACGCCATGTCCTACTACTCGCCCAACGACCCCCGCACGCTGTACGACATCAACGACAACGGCGGCGAGGTGAAAGAGGGCGACAGGTTTGGCGGTGACTATAACCTGATTGTCCGAAAGGCCCAGCTGTGGGGTACCATCAAGTACAAGCGCAATCGTATGGCACTGTTTGGTGCTGCACGTGTCAGCGGTGTCACCATGCAGCGCGACGGTAAGATGCGCAACGGTATCATTGAAAGCCTGGGCATGAGTTCCTACGGCAAGAGCGGCACGGCGAAGTTCCTCGACGGTGGCGTGAAGGGTGGACTGACCTACAACATCGGCAGCGGCCACGTCATCAGCCTTGGCGCCGGTTACGAGCTGAAGGCTCCACAGCCCCAGAATGCTTTCCAGTCGCCTGTCTACAGCAACGAGTTTGTTGCCCACCTGAAGAATGAGAAGATATTCAGCTCAGAGGCATGCTACATGTTCTCAGCACCCTGGATGAAGGCCAACATCAACGGCTACTATAGCTATATGACCGATGTCACCGAGTGGCAGAACTACTTCGATGACGACATCAACTCGTTCTCCTACGTATCCATGACTGGCATCAAGAAGGTCTACTACGGACTGGAATGGGGCATCAGCTTCAAGGTCAGCCCCTCGTTCAGCATCAAGACGCTCGGTGCCATTGGCGAGGCTAAGAATACCAACAACTCGAAGGTTACCTACATGAGTTCCACCAAGGGTGACTACTATGAGGAGGCCGTTTTAAATAAGAACATGCGCGAAGCCGGCACACCGCTGTCCGTCTACGGACTCACGTTGAGCTACCGCAGCGGAGGATGGTTCATCGACCTCAGTGGCAACTACTACGACCGCATCTATCTGAGCTACTCACCGAGCTACCGCTACGAGAGCACGCTCAAGAACCGCAATGAGGCAGCCATCACACGTGGCATCGACGCCGAGCGTACCTTCGACGACGACGGCAACCTCATTCAGAGTGCCGTTGCCCAGACAAAGGGCAAAGGCGGTTTCATGCTCGACGCCTCCATCGGTCGCAGCATCCGCCTGAAGCACGGCCAGCTCAGCATCAACCTCCAGCTGACCAACCTGCTGAACAACACGAAGATGGTGACCGGCGGTTACGAGCAGGGACGCAGCAACTACTCCATCAACACGACGACCGACGAGATCAGCACGACCCGTCTGTATCGCTTCGACCGCAACCCTAAGAAGTACTATGCGTATGGTTTCAACGGCATGCTGAACATTGGCTACAGATTCTAAAACACGAACAACTATGAAGACAAGAAATATCATTATCTTAGCGCTGACCGCACTAATTGCCGCATCGTGCCACTCGTGGGATGCACCGGGCGAGGATGCCGGTCGTGACAACTTCGGCAACAGCGACCTCCGCGAGACCAACGTCAGGACCATTGCCGAGGTGAAGGAAATGTTCAAGAGCGAAATCGCCACCAACGACCTGAGAAAAGTCGAGGAGAGGATGCAGATCAAGGTCGTTGTCGTTGGCAACGACGAGGGCAGCAATCTCTACAAGAAGCTCTGCGTACAGGACAACACAGGAGCCATCGCCCTGAGCATCGACCAGAGCGGACTCTTCGGCGCTTTCGCAGTAGGACAGTGTGTGCTCATCGAACTGAAGGACCTCTACGTAGGCAGCTACGAGAAACAGCCACAGATAGGTGTCCTCTATTTCAACGAGAACAAGGGTGTCGACCAGGTGGGCCGCATGACACGCTACGAGTGGCAGCGACACTTCAAGCTGTTGCCGCCCGTTGAGGGGCTGGTGGCCAAACCTATTGTCACCGACAACATGAACAAGCTCAACCTGGAGCGTGACTGTGGCAGACTGGTGACGCTGGTAGGCATCAAGATGAAGGATGCCGACGGCGTGAAGGTGTTTGCACCCAGCGACGGCAGCGTCACGCTGCTTGGCGGCTGTGCCAACCGCGAGATTGAGGGCGTCAGCAAGGATCTGGCCGTCATCCGTACCAGCACCTACGCCAAGTTCGCCAACATGCCCATGCCCACCGAGAGGCTCACCATCACCGGCATAGCCTCACGCTACCGTGACGGCTGGCAGATAGAACCCCGCAAGCTGGCCGACATCCAGCTGTACACTGGTACTGAGGTGCTCGACGACATTAGTGATCCTTCAGCAATTCCTGCTGAAGGTACTGGCACCGCTACAGACCCATTCAATATTGCAGCTGCCATTGAAAAGTGTCAGGAAGTGGGTGAGACAGAATCAACTGAGAAGTTCTACGTAAAAGGAATTGCCGTGACAGAAGGTGTTGCTGATGCCACATACGGAAATGCAACGTTCAAGATGGCAGACACTGCCGAAGGGACAGCACAATTTACAGCCTTCCAGGTATATGGCTCTGATGGGAAGAAGTTGCCGGCAGGTTATAAAATCAATGTTGGTGACGAAGTTATTGTATATGGTTCCGTTGTCAACTATAAGGGCAACACGCCCGAAACCACCGGTAAGGGAAAAGCTATCATCGTCAGCGTCAACGGCAAGAAGACCGATGGCACCGATGCAGGCGAAACATCTACACCGACGCCTTCAGACGAAGCAATACTTGACGTTGACTTCACGAAAGGCATAGGTAGTTGGACTATTGACAACAAGAACAAGCCTGCCGAAATAGAAGCCATCTGGGTTCAGGATTCCAAATATGGCATGAAGGCAACAGCCTATGTAAACTCGACCAATTATGATAGCGAGGCTTGGGTCATATCGCCAAAGTTCAGTCTCAGCGAAAAGGCTGCAGCCACACTGAAGATAAACCACGCCATTAACTTCTTCACCAGTGTTGATGTAGCCAAAACCCAAGCTGTGGTGTTGGCCACTGCCGATGGAGCCAACTGGACAGAGCTAATGCTCTCCTCCTGGCCAGACAAACTCAGCTGGACTTTCTTTGATGCAACAGCAGATTTGTCAGCTTTTGCAGGGAAGGCCAATGTTCAGATTGCGCTGAAGTACCTCAGTACGGCAGAAAAAGCCGGCACATGGGAAGTAAAAACCATCAAAGTTGAATAACATCTGTGACTAGCTAAAACCATTATCAATATAGAAAATATAAATGACTAACGATATGAAAAAGATTTATTATCTGATTGCGATGGCCTTTGCGGCTCTCACATTCACCAGCTGCGAGGACGTTCCGGCACCATACGGTGACCCCACGAACCCCAACGCCACAACAGTTGTAGCACCGGCAGGTTCCGGTACTGCCGACGACCCGTTCAACATTGCCGGAGCCATTGCTAAGTGTAAGGAGATTGGCGGAACCGTTTCCTCCGAGAAGTACTATGTCAAGGGCTATGCCGCCACCGCTGCCACAGCCGATGGACAGTATGGCAACGTGTCGTTCGACATGACCGACTCCAAGGACGGCAAGGGTAAGAAGTTCAAGGCTTACCAGGTGGCTGGCTCCGATGGCCAGAAACTGGCTGAGGGCTACACCATCAACGTAGGCGACGAAGTGGTCATCTACGGTCCCATGTACAACTACAACAACACGACGCCTGAGACTGCCGGCAAGGCCGTTGCCTACATCGTCACCGTCAATGGAGAGAAGACCAACGGCGGCGGAGGCGGCGATGCCGGTGACCCCAAGGGTAAGGGAACGGAGGATGACCCGTTCAACATTGCCGCAGCCATTGCCAAGTGTAAGGAAGTCGGCGAGACGGCATCCTCTGAGAAGTTCTACATCAAGGGTATCGCCGTTTCTGAAGGCAAGGCTTCAGGAGGCTATGGCAACGTGTCGTTCGACATGGCTGATACCGCTGACGGTACCGTTAAGTTCAAGGCGTTCCAGGTAGCAGGCTCCGATGGTCAGAAACTGCCTGACGGATTCACGGTCAGCAAGGGTTCCGAAGTGGTCATCTACGGTCCTGTTGTCAACTACAAGGGCGACACTCCTGAGACGTCAGGCAAGAGCGCAGCCTACATCGTTACCATCGACGGAAAGAAAACTGACGGCAGTGGCGGCGGAGAGTCTGGTGGTGAAGTGAAGACTGTCAGCATTGCCGACTTCAATGCAGCCGCAGTGAGCAATGATGTATGGTACCAGCTGACTGGCAAGGTGAAGAACTTGAAGGATGGCGACAAGTACGGCAACTTCGACCTGGAGGATGCCACAGGTTCTGTCTACGTTTACGGTCTGCTCTCAGAGAAGGGCGGTGCCAAGCAGAAGTTCCAAGAGCTGGTAGCTGAAAAGGGCATCGCTGAAGGCAGCACAATCACCATCATTGGTAACCGTGGAGACTATAACGGAAAGATAGAGGTGTTGAACGCCTACTTCGTCAGCATCGAAGGTGGTGGCGAGCCTGGACCTTCCGGCGAGACGCTCGGAACGAAGGACGCTCCGTTGAACATAGCACAGGCACTGGAACTCATCAACGCCCTTGCAGACAAAGCAGAGTCAGAGCAGTATGCCTACGTAAAGGGTAAGGTTGTGAAAGTAACGACCAATCAGGCCAACTTTGAAAAGTACGGCAATCTGAACTACCTCATCTCCGAGGATGGAACAGAGAATAACACCATCACCGTCTATTCCGGCGACGGCCTCAACGGAGCCAAGTTCACCGGCATTACTGACCTGTCGGCAGGCGACGAAGTGATAGTCTATGGCAAGCTGTACAAGTACGTCAACAGCAGTGGTAAAGTTACGCCGGAAATCAACTCGGGCAACTACCTTGTATCGCTGGTTAAGGCCGGCGGTGGCGGAGGCGGTGGTGGTGGAACCGCCAATACCGGCACCTTGGCTAATCCGCTGACTGCCTCTCAGATCTATGACGCTGTGGCTGCTATGGAGAAGGGTGTCACATCTACTGAAGACTACTACGCGAAGGGCAAGATCTGTAGCATTAAGTATGAGTACAGCGTAGATTACGGCACGGCTACCTTCAACATTTCTAATGACGGTGCTACTGGCGGCAAGGAGTTTATCGCCTATAGCACCTACTATCATGCCAGCGAGCAGAAATGGGTGGAAGGCGACACGCAGGTTGCTGTAGGTGACGAGGTGGTTGTCTGTGGCAAGGTCGTGAACTACAACGGCAATACGCCCGAGTTTGCCAGCAAGAAGAGCTACGTTGTCACCATCAATGGTAAATAGCACAGCCAGCAGATTAATGCTATCAACAACTCCGCAGGACGGTCACCGCGTCCTGCGGAGTTTCTGTTGATAATCAGTCCTCTTTTCCCATTTTCCTGCTGTATTTGTTTGTCGTTTCGGAAAAAATGCTTAACTTTGCGCCGATGAAACAGCTATTGGCCATCTTCCTCGCGTTGTTGCTGTTGGGAAGGATCACTGGGGTCGGTTCTATTGATCATTTTTGAGAACAAAAATTTGGTGTTTAAAGAAAATGTTTGTATCTTTGCGTGCGTTAAGGAATATTGTAGGAAATAATATGGCCCGACAGATACGGAAGAAAGGCGGAACTGGCATCTATCATGTGATGTTGAGAATGATCACAGAACCGTCCCCTGATCACGACAAGCAATTAAATATGAGAAACTTTCTATTCTTTTTTATCATAGTAGTCGTATCTTGTACGACATCAAAACAGGACTATAATCCGAATGTCACATATATTGTCGCACAAACGCCTATTTATGATTTGTATGTATCAAAAAAAGATATTATGGATTATATGAACATGGGAAAGAATCGAAATAGATTTTCACATGCAAATTATGATTGTATTAACCAATGCAATAAAAATGTAACTTTCCGAATAAGCGGAAAAGAAAAATCATATGCTCTTGATTTTTCCGATATTGACAAATATGAGATTGCAGACATATTTGAATATTGCGCAATCGATTTGTTTAAGTATAAAAAAGTTATAGTTTACGACAAATACAGGATGAAATGGATTGATTATAAAATAAAACTCGTTAAAAGCGTTATTTTAGACGAAGCACATAATTGTCATATGGTGATATCAAAAAAAGATAAAAGAGAAATATATGTCATTCTATAATCACTGGTCGGTTCTCCTGATCATTTTTTTAACTAAAGTTTCCCGCCTTTCCGAAATCCCCGTAAACAAAGGACTTTCAAAATCTTGACATTCGCAAAATGCCGATAAACAAAGGGTTTTAACACTGACTTGAAATCACAGTCGGTTCTAGTGATCATTTTTGAGAACAAAAATTTGGTGTTCAAAGAAAATGTTACTATATTTGCAGCGTCCAAGTAGAGGCTATGCCTGCTACTGTAAATCGGACAAATAACTTTTAGTTATATAGAAGCGTCCAAGTAGAGGCTATGCCTGCTACTGTAAATCGGACAAATAACTTTTAGTTATATAGAAGTGTCTAACAAAAAATCATCCGAACATGCCGCGACAGGAAAGGACAAAGAAAATGATCACTAGAACCGACCCCATGATTCATATGCCGAGAATCGGAAGAGTGCAGAGCGGGACTGGCATCTGTCATGTCATGCTGAGAGGTATCCTACTCAATCGTCTATAAGCTAAAGAAATTATGACAGAATCAAAAACCTGTCCCCATGATTCCCTGTTTTTTAATAAAACAGATATACAATGAATAAAAATCAATATGTACTTACAACAAAATTTGTAATATATGATAATTCAGAGATAATTAGAATTATACATGAAGAAAATGGTGATTGGCAGTTTCTTGGATGCGAAGAGAATCTTAAAGAATCTGATGCAGTAATCGTTTCGTTGGGCGAAATGATAGATTTCGACAATTCTCTCAGTATTATTGATTCTTTGCCTGTGGGCAAACAAGCTATAAGGACAAACAAACAATCCACATGGTATATTTATGATATAGAAGAATAATGTGAAAAGAAACTTGGGAACGGTTCTTCGATAAAGATCGAAGAGTTGATCTGGTTTTGAATGCTCCATTTTAAATGCCCCACAGTTATGAGCACTGTCAAGTCAAAATACATTTGGATTCTGATAGCCTTTTTGACGGCATTCATCACCCCCGTCCATGGGCAGAGTACCCTTGGGAGCAACATTGTTTCCAGGACTCAGCTGTCGTCCGACAGCCCAAGTCTGTTGGTGCAGCGCGTCTACGACAACGGCCTGGGCAATGTCACGCGGAAGTTCGGCGTGAAGCCCAGGGAACTGGCCCAGGTTGAATCGCGGGGACAGGTTTTTGATTCTGCCTGCAATAAACGAATGTATATATCCGTTAATAACATGAGAACGAGAATTGTTTATTCCTGTATGCCCATGATTCAGAATCAAAAACCTGTCCCCGTGATTCAATTATACTTAAAAACAAGATGAGAATAGCTTTATTATTTTTAATGATTTGTGTATGCAACAACTTCAATGCACAGTCATTTGAAATGACGGATAATTTATTACTGTCAGAGATTTCAAAGAATAAATTCTGTAAATGCTTTATAAAGTCAAAACATGGAAGTTTAAACGTCATTAACGGAAAAAGCCAATCTCCTTATATGGATTTCTTAATCGATTCTCCTGTAATTAAAAATCAAATAATAAAACAGTGGGGGAATGATTATTACAACAATGACGAATTTGACTGGGGATATTATAAGATAAATAGTAATACCAAGTATAAATATATTGTCATTGTTGACCAGCCAATAAATCCGATAACATATATGCTGAGCGAGGATTTACAAGTAGACTCTATTACTATCCACGGATTGGGGATGCTGACTAAAGATAATATATACTTCACTACAGAATTATATGATAGTGATGAAACTATTCATTTAAATTGGTACTCAATAAATGGAAATCAAGTAAAGCACATAGCGAAACTTAAAGACAATTCATTTGAATACACCATGTCGGAAGATATTGTTCCTGACAGTTTTAAAGATGGAAAAGATATCAATCTACTTGAAGGAGCTAAAGATAAAATGGTTGTATGGGGTAGTTTTGGTGATGGTAAAGGTAACTATTATTGTGCAATTGAAAATAAAAAAACTCATAAAAAGAAGTATTATAAAATAAAGCTGAACCTACATTAACGATTAAGTGGATTTCTCAGACAAAACCAAGAATTACGATAATCAGACGATTACCAGATGGCTCTGTGATCATTTTTTCATTTATTATTTTGATGTTTCAGAAAAAGTTATTAAAATTGTATAGTGAATCAAGAAATACTTAGAGATATGAGAAAGGAAATGTTTAGACTTGTTGCCTTGGGCGTATCGGTGGTGCTTCCCACGCTGCTGTTTGCCCAGCTTAATCCGAAGCAGGGCTTTGTGATTACCAACGCGAATGACACCGTGTATGGCACGATAGACTACCTGTCGGATACAAAGTGCGCCTACGAGTGCCGCTTCAAGCCCGACGGCGAGCCGGCATACAAGGTTTACCGGCCCGGTGACATTAGCGCCTACCGCTTCTCCGACAATGGCGTGTTCTATGTGACGAAGACGTTCCCCGTCGGTGGCGAGCAGAAGACGTTCTTCGCCGAATACCTGCTGCAGGGCGGCGTGAGCCTGTTTCACCACAGGACGGCTGACGTGGACTACTATTTCTTCATCAACGAGGACGGCACGGTGGCTACCGTCAAGAATGACGGCGGCTCGGTGCAGTACTCTTACGACGCGCTGACCAAGAAGGGACGGGTGAACCGGAAGCGTGCCGTGCTGGGTGAAGTGACGAAGATATTTGCGCAGAGCGAGAAGGCGCTGCACGACCTGTGGGTGAAGGACATCAACGCCAAGAACCTGACGCAGATAACGCATGACTACGACATGGAATACTGCACGTCAGCCGGCGACTGCGTGCAATTCCGCTACAGCGAGAAGGCTACGCGCAGCGTGGTGGCTAAGCTGCGCCTGCAGGCTGGTGTAGGTTTTGGCAGCAACAAGTTGGAGGGTACGAAGGTAGACGCCTCGCCGCGTTCTTTTATATGCAACAGCCTCACGATGAAGTCTTTCGTCCCACAGCTCGGTGTAGGTGCCGACCTGCTGTTTCCCCGTTCCAACAAGCACTGGTCGGTGCAGGCGTTGGCCTTCATCAGTCGGTGGAGCATGTCGGACTCCTACTATGCCCGCCTTTACGATGACGAGAAACGGGACGTCAGCCTGAAGTACTGGGACCTGGGCGCTCAGATTGGTCCGGCCTACAGCTTCCTTCCCGATTCAAAGTGGTCGCCAGTGGTGCGTGCCGGTCTTGCCATCGACATGCCCTTTAGCTTCAAGAAGACCAACCTTGAATACCTCAAGTTCAACATTGACGACCTGTCCACCGCCTTTGCCCTTGGCTTCTATGTGGGTGCCGGTGTCGACATCGCCATCCGTAAGTACGTGCTCCGTCTGACGGCTGAGTACCAGTGGTCCTGCTCGTCCAACGACGGTGCCGACATCTCGCGCCTGAGCCTCAATGCTGGTATCAGGCTGTAGAATCCAGATGAACAGCTCCGTGTGAGTGCCCATGATTCTTTAGCCCCCATACTCTATGTCAGTTATAACATGAAGAAGTTTTTTTTAACAGTATTCTTTTTCCTGCTTGTATGTTCGGGCATGCAGGCACAAACATCAACGGCTCTCCCTGCTGATACTGTTTCAAGCGACAGCATCTGGAGGAGTGCAGTGCTGGACAGTGTCGTAGTAAAAGGCTCCAATGTTGTTCATAGGTTAGACAAGGACATCTGGACATTTACCGACGAGATGCGTAAAGGGACTTACGACACCAACGACATACTGGGCAAGATTCCCGGTTTTTCCTATGACCACTTCACTCGGCAGCTGACGTTTCTTGGTGATGGGAAAATACTGTTGCTGATAGACGGGCGGGAAAGGGGGAACGGCTTCACCGGCAATCTGGCAAACATTCGCTTTGCCAAGGCCGAGGTGTCGATGAGTCCCACAGGCCGTTACCAAGGCTACCGTGCTGTTGTAAACCTTGTGACCAAGGAGGATTGGACAGGCTTCGACTTCAATTCTTCGCTACATAGTGTGGTTGCCCCATCAAGCCAGTATGGAGAGAAAGTAAGCGATGTCAATCCCGAAGTGAATTATTTGCACACAGGTCCGCGTACCGACATTTCGCTGACGTCATCGTATCAACATAATAATCAGGGACTGAACAGCCATACAGACCGTATGGAGTCAAACAGTGTGCATTATAAATCGATTGACGAGGGGGAAACGACTGACTGGAAGTACGACAACCGGTATAGTCTGAGTATTGACATAGATTATCGTCTGAACAAGAAGCACGTGCTGTCCGCCAAGTATCAGTATCTGGGCGACGTCAATCATTCCGGTGGTGACTATTCGATGGCCAGGACTTTTCTTTCCGATGCTGCTTCTTCAGTAATCAGCAGGACGACGCGCAACTGCAGTCACAACAACAACCACATCTGGACCGTCTACTATCGTGGAAAACTGGGAAAATGGTCGCTATATGCCGATGCCTCTTACGATTTTCAGAACCATCATGCCGTATATGACTTTACGGAAGATCAGTACGTGACGTCAACAGACAGTCGTGAGCGAAGAAACATCTGGAGGCTCAACCTTAATGCCAGTAAGGCCTATACAAATGGAAGCCTGAGTGCCGGACTGTCGGGTAATTACCGTAAATATTCGGTAAACGCCAGCAGCGCGAGCCAGGAGAGTAAGCACTATGAGTATGAAAGCCGGTCGTTCGTGAACGTGAACCAGCGCCTGTCGCCTCGTATTACTGCCAGAATCGGGGGTTTTCTGGAGCCTTCTTACACCAAGAACATGCTTGGCGAGCGTGAATGGCATACGCTATGGGGCGGTAATGCCTATCTGGGTTATGACATGATGGAAAAGAGAATATTCTTTTCCTTGACTTACAACGTCTCTGTCAGCTATCCCCGGTTGTCGCAGATGTCGTCCATACGCTATCAGCTTGATTCGCTGCTGTACCGTACGGGAAATCCGAACATTCGCCCTACCAGTATTCACAACGTCGAACTGCGGGGTTTTTACAAGAATTTTGTCTTGTCTGTAAGCTATGATTTCAGCAACAACTGGACAACCAGTGTCTTCAGGAACGATGGCAGTCAGACGGTACAGACTTACGCCAATACCACATACCGCCACCTGCTTGTTACAGGAACTTATAGGCACGACATCATGCTGGGCAAGAACAGGATGAGCCTTGAAGGCACCCTGAACTATGTCCTGTATCACAGGAGATACGAGTCTATGAAGCCTACGAACTCGTCATGGGGCGGTTATATAGATGCACAATACGCACATCACAAGTACGGCATGTTTGGAATATCCTACCACTCACGCTCTGTCACATTCAACACGCTACAGGGAGAAAGCCGTTACAGGCAAAGCGAGCGATGGTCGTTGTCATACGCCAACCGTTTCGCCAAAGGCCGTTTGCTTGTCAGTGCCCATTATGTCCTTCCCGTCAAGTGGGGTTTAAGGCCTGGTTCGTACTCAATGACGAGTACGCCTTTCTACAGCCAGAGCTATCGATACGACGACTTTGATGCAGTCCGTAACAGCCTGACGTTGACCATTAGGTATCGCTTTGCCAAAGGCCGTCAGGTAAAGAAATTAACTAACAGACAGCATGTGGAGAAAGAAACCGTTCCCGATAATCAATAGGTTCCCGTTTTTCCAGCAGATGGATGCATCAGACTGTGGACCTGCTTGTTTGCAGATGATTCCTCAATCTCTGCTGTTTTATACTATTTTAACTATTTTCCATGCAAGGTTTCAATTGTTCTATTGTTTAATAAATAAAGAACGAACTAAAAATGTGACGATGATGAAAGTGAACAAAATGTTTTTGCATCAGATATTTCAACCGACTAATAATTGTACGACAATGAAGAAGACAACAATTATTCTATTGTGCTGTATGCTGACAGCTGTTTTCAGTGCCTGCCAAAACGACGATGGGCGCGAAAAGCCTGCCCCAATTCCTGATCGTGAAGGACTTCTCATAGATGGCGGAAGGATCTCGAAGGTCGGTCTTTACTGCCTGGAACACAACCCCGTGTATGATGCGTGGTTTAACTATTATCCGAAGGTAAAGACACTCAACGACTATTCAGATATAGCATCGTTCTGTTTATGGCTCCATGACGAACGATGGGTATATACGACAGACGATCTCGGAGAGATGATTGCCATAACTACATTGGAAGAGGACTATTTTAAGAAGAAGTCGTCGTTCATTCTTGATGCTTATAGACAGTATGACGCATCAGATTTCCGTCGTGAAGCGAGCAGAAATGATGATAGGAAGCACTTGTGGGGTTGGCCAGACTTTTTTACTGCCTATACAAATGGAGAAGTTACCATTACTTGCGATAAAACGCTTTTCGGAGAAGCACCTGGTGCCAACCTCACCAAACATTTCGTCATCTATGAATCTAGCGGCTGTATGCCCGTGGGAGTCGAAAATCCCGAGTTGCGCTACACATTCTTCGACGATCAGCCTACGCTGATGAGCGAACGCTTTCCTGTGGGAGTGTGGCTTCAGCCCCAATACGCGTTGCACTTCCAAACCGTTCCTGAAGAGAAATATGACAGCATAACACTGAGTCTGACCATGCCGCTGATTATCGAACACACAAGGGAATATGCCGTAGAGACATACAAAGGCAAGAACCCAACTCCAAAGTTCACGGAGGAAGTGTTTACGGCAGAATGTCCTATCAAGTTTAATCTATGATTCTAGCAGACCAGTACATAAGACGTTATTCAGACGACTCATTGCAATATAGGCACAGATGGCCGATTATTAATAGTAAGGTGTTCTGGCATGATTTACGTAATTGAAGTTTCCCACCCTTAAGACCGAAGGCCTGAAAAGACTACAGACAGGGGTAAAGCCCCTGTAAACAAGCGACTGTAACCCCAACCCCAAAGGGGTGGCAGAACTAACTATCGCCCTTTCAGGGCTACTGTTAAT
>JAEEGL017273191.1_pt1 | contig 20825 bp, 16 predicted proteins | sample 9134231 | NCBI WGS metagenome assembly JAEEGL01 (sample SAMN16246548, study PRJNA631951) | gut metagenome | biome: gut microbiome; feature: rumen; material: fiber-attached | host: Bos | place: Iran: Karaj | collected 2018-10
GGTGGTTCGAATCCACCCCCATCCACCAATATGCGGGAATGGCGGAATTGGCAGACGCGCACGGTTCAGGTCCGTGTGAAAGCGATTTCATGCAGGTTCAAGTCCTGTTTCCCGCACCAAGTGAACAGAGGGCTCATTGAGCCCTCTGTTTGCTTATTATCCGGGTAAACAGGACTTGAAGGGTTCGGTAGTGAATGGGGCTCCGGTGGAGCCCCAGAGCCGAACCCTGTCTGAGCCCGCAGGCGAGAGCAAGTCCTGTTTCCCGCGTTTACAGCCAATTTCCGAATATGCCTCTGGCTATCGCCTTGCCAAGCTTTCGGCCGATTTTACTCAGAATGGAGTTGGTGGCCGTTTTCGCTACCTTTTTCGCTGCCTTTCCGGCGGCGCTTTGCTTTTTCTTTTTCGCGGCGGCTGCCTTCTTTTCTTCAGCTTCCTTCTTGGCGGCCACTTTCTTCTCTTCCGCCTCTTGCTTTGCGGCAGCTGCCTTTTCCGCTTCCGCCAGTTCGGCCTGTGTCTTGGCGTCCGATTCCTCCTTCAGCTTCTCATAGGCAGAATACCGATCCACAGCCTCCTGATAGGAAGCATAGAGAGGGTCGTTTTCCAATACCTTCTGCCGGGTCTCCTCCTGGGCGGGCGCCATCAAACTTTGAGGCGGCAGGATGTTGGCCCGCTCCACCACGGTAGGAATACCCTTCTCGTCCAGTAGAGAAACCAGCGCTTCGCCTGTGCCCAGGCTCAGGATCTCTTTTTCGGTATCCAAAGCGGGATTTGGGCGGAAGGAGTTGGCCGCAGCCCGCACCGCTTTCATCTCCGAAGGGGTATAGGCTCTGAGCCCATGCTGGATCCGATTGCTAAGCTGAGCCAAAACGTCGTTGGAAATATCAGAAGGGCTTTGGCTCACGAAGTAAATGCCTACACCTTTGGACCGGATCAGCTTCACAAGCTGTACGATCTTCTCTAAAAACGCTTTGGGCGCGTTCTGGAAGAGTAGGTGAGCTTCGTCAAAGAAGAACACCGCCTTAGGCTTTTCCGGGTCGCCCACCTCGGGCAGACGCTCGAACAGCTCCGACACCAGCCAGATGAGGAAGGTGCTGTAGATAAGCGGGGAACGGATCAGTTTTGTGCTGTCCAGGATGTTCAGTATGCCCAGGCCTTCTTGATCCACCCGAAGCAGATCCTCAATGGAAATGGACGGCTCTCCGAAAAAGATGTTGCCGCCCTCATCCTCCAATCGAAGCAGTGCACGCTGGATGGCGCCAATGCTCTGAGCCGTCACATTCCCATAGGTAGTGACCAGGCTCGCTCTGTTTTCAGCCACGTAGGTGAGCATAGCTCTAAGATCCTTCAGGTCTATCAGCTCCAGACCGTTGTCATCCGCCACCCGATAGACGATGTGCAGGATGCCCGTCTGGACCTCTGTGAGGCCCAGCAAACGGGAGAACATGAGGGGGCCCATGTCCGACACCTTGATGCGGATTGGGATGCCTTTTTCGCCGAAAATGTCCCAGAAAGCCACAGGATAACCATGATAGCGCCAGCAATCTCTGAGATCGAACCGGTCGATTCGCTTCTGCATATTTTCTGAATCCACGCCGGGCTCGGCAAGCCCCGACACATCGCCCTTGACGTCGGCCAGGAAAACGGGCACGCCCATATCCGAAAAGCTTTCCGCCAGTACCTTCATGGTCACTGTCTTTCCTGTGCCGGTGGCGCCGGTGATGAGCCCGTGACGATTGGTCATGTGTGGCAGCAGATATATCTTTTTACCCTGTGCGTTGGCAACATAGGCTTTGTTATCAGAGAACATATCCTTGGACCTCCTATATATATACATCATAGTACCATCCCTGAGGTCCTTGCACAAGGGAAACCGAAAAAATATTGTTGTCGCCAAGTTGAAAGTACGCTATAATACATTAGATTAAATTGGAGTAATATAGGGATGCAGGCAAAACAGATCGAATCCAATCGAATAACGCTGCAAAAAGGAATGGCCCGTGAGGTTTTCGAACTGGTTAAGGATCGAAACAGGACCTATTTTGTTGAGACCTACGGCTGCCAGATGAACGTGCGGGATTCGGAGACCATAGCGGGGCTTTTGCAGAAAATGGGCTATTCACCTTCCGAATCGAAGGACGGAGCCAATGTGATCCTGTTCAACACCTGCTGCGTGCGTGACCATGCAGAAAAACGGCTTTTGGCAAATATCGGTGCGCTGAAGGAGCGCAAGGAGGAAGACCCGGGGCTGATCATCGGCATCTGCGGGTGTATGATGCAGCAGCAGGATGTAGCGAAAAAGGTCATGCGTCGCTTTCCCTTCGTCAACTTCGTCTTCGGCACCAACGTGCTGTGGCGGCTGCCGGAGCTGATGTTCAGCGCCCTGAACGGCGAACGGTTGATTTTGACGGAAGAAGAGGGCTTCGCTATTTGTGAGAGCCTGCCGGCCCTGCGGTCCAATCCTTTTTCCGCCTTTGTGAACATCACCTTTGGCTGCGACAACTTCTGCTCCTACTGCATCGTGCCCTATGTGCGGGGGCGGGAACGCTCTCGGGCTCTGTCTGAAGTTGTCGCGGAAGTGCGAGCACTGGCGGAGCAGGGGATCACGGAGGTCACCCTGCTGGGCCAAAACGTGAACTCCTACGGCAAGGGCATGGGCGTTGACTTTGCGGATTTGCTACACGCAGTGAACGGGGTAGACGGCATCCGACGGATCCGATATATGTCCAGCCACCCCAAGGACCTGACGCCCCGTCTCATGGCGGCCATCGCGGAGAACGACAAGGTGTGCCACCACATGCACCTGCCCGTCCAGTCCGGCAGCACCACCATATTGGAGCGTATGAACCGTCGATACACCCGTGAGGGATATCTTCACTTGGTGGAGGACCTGCGCGGCATGGTGCCGGATATAGAGCTGACTACCGATGTGATCGTCGGTTTTCCCGGGGAAACCGACAGGGATTTTCAGGACACCCTGTCCCTCATGGATCAGGTGGGCTACGCTGCCGCTTTTACTTTCAAGTATTCGCCCCGCAAAGGCACCTTGGCTGCGGGAGCGGAGGATCAGATCCCTGAAGCGGTTAAAAAAGAGCGTCTGAAAAAGCTCAACGAATTGCAGGGGCGTAAGACTGCCGAAAACAATCTCAAGTATCTGGGACACAGGGGAGAGGTGCTGGTGGAGGGCTTCGACAGGCGAGGAGAGACCATCCTTTTCGGAAAGCTGGGCGTTTTCAAAATGGTGTATTTCCCCGGCGATGAGAAGCTGCTGGGCACCTATCAGACCGTGACCGTTACAGAATGTGCGCGAAATTCCCTGTTGGGGAGAATGGAGTGAAAAATGGAAGAGAAGAAAAAGGGCATGCTGGATGTGTTGGCCGCCGATGAGATCCATCGGTATCTGAAAGCCAGGAGAGCTGTTAACGAAGATACGGAGCTTTCCGCTATGGTAAAGGAGTATGAGGAGGGAAACGCTCGTCTCGAGAAGCTGTTGCAAACAGAGGGCTTCGATGCTGACGAAGCTGTCCGTCTCAGCAATGACATGGACTACATCGGCTTCCTTCTCAGTCAAAATCCGAAGATCGTGGAGTTGCAGCAGGCCAACAAAGCCATGAACGAATACCTGTCCGTGGCTAAGGGCACCGTGTCCTTCTCTTGCGGCGGCAATTGCAGCAGCTGCACTGAAGCGTGCGCCATTCAAGAGCAGATGAAAGACGAGGAAGCATGAAGATCGTAGAGGGCATGTCACCCATGATGCGTCACTATCTCCAGATGAAGGAGCAGTATCCCGACTGCTTTCTTTTCTATCGCCTGGGTGACTTCTATGAAATGTTCTTTGAAGACGCCATAGAGGGAAGCAAGATTATGGAGCTGACGCTGACGGGACGGGATTGTGGTCTCAAGGAGCGGGCGCCCATGTGCGGCGTGCCGTATCACAGCGTGGACACTTACGTACAGCGGCTCATCAGCCGGGGATACAAGGTAGCCATCTGCGAACAGATGGAAGACCCGGCCCTGGCCAAGGGACTGGTGGACCGGGCTGTCATCCGGGTCATCACGCCGGGCACAGTCATCGAGGAAAAGCTCCTGGACGCAGGGAGGAACAATTATATTCTGTCCGTCTATGCTCACCGCAACGGCTATGGCTATGCCTATGCGGATGTATCCACAGGCGAATTTAGGGCTGGTGAGATCCGGGGTAAGGATCCGGAAGCGTCGCTCCTTGACGAGATCACCCGCATTGCTCCTACGGAGTGCGTGGCCAACGATATGCTTTTCCAACAGGAGTACCTCAAAACGAGGATGCAGCGTGCTTGCTATCTTGAGAAGCAGCCGGACAGCGTTTTTCAATTGAGCCGCGCCACAGAGATGTTGAAAAAGCATTTCGACGTGTCCTCGCTGGATGGCTTCGGCTGTTCTCAAATGCCATTTGCCGTTTCCGCTGCCGGTGGACTCATGCAGTATCTGCAGGACACACAAAAGAACGGCCTTTCTCATATGCGCCGCCTGTTTATCGTGAGCCGATCGGAGTTCATGCAGCTGGATAGCAACACCCGTCGCAATCTGGAGCTGACGGAGGGCATCCGTACGGGCAGCGGCGGAAAGAACACCCTGCTGTATCTGCTGGATGAGACCAAGACCTCCATGGGCCGTCGAATGCTCAGAAACTGGATAGACTGCCCCTTGCAAACCGTCGCCGCCATCGAAACGAGGCAGGACGCCGTGGAGGAGCTTTTTTCCAACACGGTCCTGCGCACAAAGTTACGGGATCATCTGGACAAAATCTACGACATTGAACGCCTTTGTTCCAAGATCGCCTATGGGACCATCAACCCCAGGGATTGCGTGGCTCTTTCCCGATCCCTGCGGCAGATCGGTCCGGTGCTGGAGGTGATCTCGGACTGCGTCTCGGCCGATCTAACCAACATTCGTCAGGAGCTGGATCGGATGGAAGACGTGATCCAACTCATCGACCAAGCTATCGCCGACGATCCCGCGCCGAATCTTAAGGACGGTGGCGTGATAAAAACGGGGTACAGCAAAGAGGTGGACGAGCTGCGGGACATCTCAGGCAACGCCAAGAAGTGGCTGGACGACGTATTGATGCGGGAACGGGAAAGCACAGGCATCAAGAATCTCCGCATCGGCTTCAACAAGGTCTTCGGATACTTCCTGGAGGTAACCAAGTCCTTCGTGGATCAGGTGCCCTATTATTATCAGCGCAAGCAGACATTGACCAATGCGGAGCGATATATCACGCCGGAACTGAAGGACATCGAATCCAAGATCCTTACGGCCAACGAACGCCTTATCAAACTGGAAGCGGAACTGTATAACCAGGTCCGTGACAGTCTTTTGCCTCAGACCGGACGCCTTGAAAAGGACGCTCGCCTCATCTCCCGGCTGGATGTTTACGCATCCTTCGCGCAGGTGGCGGTAACCAATCGATATGTACGGCCCGAGATGGGTGACGACGGCATCATATCCATACGTAACGGACGGCATCCCATCGTAGAGCGATCGCTGCAGGATGGCTTTATCCCCAACGATGTGCTGCTTGATCGAGGGGAGAATAGGCTTTTGATCATCACAGGTCCCAACATGGCCGGCAAGAGCACCTATATGCGCATGACAGCCCTCATCGCTCTCATGGCCCACATGGGTTCCTTTGTCCCTGCGGAGGCTGCTCACGTATGTTTGGTGGATCGCATCTTCACCCGCATTGGCGCCAGCGATGATTTGTCCTCGGGGCAAAGCACTTTTATGGTGGAGATGAGTGAGGTGGCCAACATCCTCAATAACGCCACCAGGAACAGTCTCCTGATCCTGGACGAGATCGGCCGCGGCACCAGCACCTACGATGGACTGTCCATCGCATGGGCTGTTTTGGAGTTCATCGCCTCTGAACAAACTTGCGGCTCCAAGGCTCTTTTCGCCACTCATTATCACGAATTGTCCGAGCTGGAAGGACGCCTCAGCGGCGTTAAGAATTACCGCATTTCCGTCAAGGAGATCGGAGAGGATATCTTGTTCCTGCGGAAGATCGTTCGAGGCAGCGCCGATAAGAGTTTCGGTGTGCAGGTGGCTCGACTGGCGGGCATCCCCAATGAAGTGATCTTACGCGCAGGGCAGATACTGCAGGGCCTGGAAAATACCGATATGGCGACCATGCATACGGATGCTCGTATAAAAACGGTGGATAAAGCAGATTTATCCGTGGATAAGTCAGATAAGGCTGCGGATAACCCTGTGGATAAAGCCATTTTGGCGGATCTAAAGGCTCTCAATTTGGAAAACATGACGCCAATGATGGCGTTGCAGAAGCTTTATTCCTATCGGGACGCTTTCAAGGAGGACTAAGCTATGCTCATTAAAGTTTTACCTCCTGCCCTGGCCAATCAGATTGCGGCCGGCGAGGTAGTCGAACGCCCGTCTTCCGTGGTGAAAGAACTGGTGGAGAACGCGCTGGACGCTGGAGCCACAGCCATTACCGTGGAGATCACAGGAGGGGGGTTGAGCTCTATCCGCGTCACAGACAATGGCAGCGGCATCGAACCGGAGGATTGCCCCACGGCTTTTCTCCGTCACGCCACCAGCAAAATCAGCTCGCCAGAAGATTTAACAGCCATCGGTACTCTGGGTTTCCGCGGGGAGGCTTTGGCTTCCATCGGAGCGGTCGCTGCTGTGACCATGACCACCCGCGTGCAGGGTGGAGAGTGGGGCACCCGCGTGGTTTTCGACAACGGGAAGCTGATGAGCAACGAACCCTGTTCCTGCGTGTTTGGAACCACGATCCAGGTGGACAACCTGTTCGCCAAAGTCCCTGCCCGACTGAAGTTCATGCGCTCCGCTCGTTCCGAATCGAGTTATATCGGCGATTTCATGGCGAGAGCCATTCTTGGACGGCCGGATATCGCTTTTCGGTTTTTGAGTAACGGTAAATGCGTATATGAGACCTATGGGGACGGTAAGCTGAAAAATGCCGTATTCTGCATCTACGGCAGCGAGATCACGGACCGGTTGTTGCCTGTGCTGTTGGATAACGGGTATGTGCGCATCGAAGGGTTCGTGGGTAATCAGGAGATCTCACGACCCAATCGATCCATGGAGACCTTGTTTGTCAATGGACGATATATCCGTTCCATCAGCTTGTTTTCTGCCGTTCAGAAAGCGTATGATACGCGAATGATGGCAGGACGATATCCCTTTGCGCTGCTCAATATCACCATAGCCAAGGAAGAGGTGGACGTAAATGTCCATCCGGCCAAGACCGAGGTCCGATTCGCCGATCAATCTCGGGTGGAAAATGCTGTCACGGCCGCCTGCGTTCAGGCTCTGCGGCAGCCCGTGATCCCGCAGGCGAAGCTTCCCGCACAATCGAAGGCCCGCATCTTTGAGGCTCAGGCCTTCAACAGCTCTTTAGGTGAAACGAAGCCCGTGACATCGGCGTTTTCTCCCGACACTGCCTATGATCGGCTGCCGAAGGCTGAAAAGGCTGTCGAAAGCTATGCTGAAGCGTACAAAAATCAGGTGGTCGTGCCGCCTCTGCCTGTCATGAAGGAAAGTGGGACTGACTATCATTACAATACTTTCCAAAAAAAGGAGACGCTCGAACCCAAGGATTCCGGAATAGAGGTGTTTGCCGTGGCTGGTGCCAAAAAGCCGGAGCCTTCGTCGACAACTCATGCGACCCAGCAGGATGCGCTGCCGTTGGACTTTGCGGTCAATATCATCGGTTGCGCTTTCAACACCTATTGGATCGTACAGCATGGTGACGATCTCTTCCTCATCGATCAGCATGCCGCCCACGAGCGTCGTTTGTATGAAGAGTTCGATGCGCGGGATGTGGAGACCGTTTCCCAGGCCCTTTTGATCCCTCAGCTGCTCACCCTGCAGCCCAGAGAATATGAGCTGGTGGAGGAGTGGCGATCTGAGCTGGAGGAATTAGGGTATCGTTTTGAACGCGTCGGTGTCCTCAGTATGAACCTGATCTCCGTGCCCGTGCTGAACGGTATCGTATTCGACGGAGAAGCTCTGCATCAGGCCATCCAAGCCATAGGGGAGGCGGGGAAGGGCGCGAAAAAAGCTCTGGTCCGCGAAAAACTGATCTACGCTTCCTGCAAACATGCGGTGAAGGGTGGCGAATCCCTGCACAAGGAGGAGATCATCAGTCTTCTGAAAACCTATGTGGAGCAGGGCATACCTTTGACCTGTCCCCATGGACGACCCGTGGTGGCGCGGCTTTCCCGGCGTGATATGGAGAGGATGTTCAAGCGCGTCCTATGAAACCTCTGCTGTTGATTTGCGGGCCAACAGCCTGCCACAAAAGCGAAACAGCGCTGCGTTTGGCGGAGAGATGGGGCGGAGAGATCCTGTCTATAGATTCTGTCGCCGTTTATCGTGGCATGGATATAGGCTCGGCGAAACCAGATCTTTCAGAACGGAAACGGGTCGTCCATCATCTCATCGATATCGTCGATCCTGACGACGCCGGGTTTTCTGTGGCTGTGTTTCAACAGGCAGCGGATGCCGTTCTTACAGATCTAGACAAGCGAGGCGTACAGCCCATTTTGGTAGGCGGCAGCGGCCTATATTTGGACGCGGTGTTGGAGGACATGGGGTATGCGCTTCCCTCCGACAAAGAGCTGCGCAGCCGACTGGAGGGGGAATACGATGCCGATCCGGAAGCGTTTTTCAAGTGTATGACCAGGAACGATGGTCCATCCGGCGAAAAGCTGCACATGAATGACAAAAAACGAGTGGTTCGAGCTCGGGAGGTTTTCCTGCTCAGCGGCAAGCCCTTTTCCTCCTTCAACCGAGATTATCTTGACGCCCAACGTCATGATCGCTATCCATCGGTACGGGTGGGCCTAACCATGCCTCGTCAAAAGCTGTATGACGCTATTGATCAGCGCGTGGATTCCATGATGGAGAAAGGATTACTGGGCGAGGTAAAAAGGTTGCGCGACAAGGGATATAGCAGACGGTTACAGGCCATGCAAGCCATCGGCTATGCCCAGCTGTTTTCCTATTTGGAGGAGGAAGTGGATCTTGATACAGCGGTTGACAACATTAAACGCGCTACGAGGCAATTTGCCAAGCGACAGTTGACCTGGTTTAGGCGAGATGAACGGATCCGCTGGTTCGATTGTGAAAACTATGAGGAAGCGTATCGCGATATAGAGGAGTATGTGAAGGAGAAAATTTTTGTATGATCGACGTGTTTGCATTGGTTCGTGAAGCGGAGGAGAAACTGCAGCTCGCATTCACCGGTTTGGAGAAAACCGCCTTTGTCAATGAAAAAAGGGTGCTGGACGCTTTTCGAGCAGAATCCGTATCTCCCAGGCATTTTGCACCGACGGAGGGCTATGGCTATGACGATCTGGGCCGTGACGCTCTGGATAGGGTCTTCGCCCGAGCTTTGCAAACGGAGGACGCCTTGGTCCGCCCCCAGATCGCCAATGGTACTCATGCGATTTTTTTGGCTTTGAGCGGTTTGTTGGAACCGGGAGACGCTGTTTTTTCTGCCACAGGGCGGCCCTATGATACGCTGGAAACAGCGGTCGGTCTCAGTGACAGCGTGCCCAACGCCCTGATTCGTTTCGGTGTCCAATTTCGCATGGCTGAACAGCGGGAGCAGGGGGAGGAACCGTTTGATACGGCAGCCATCATGGATGGGATCAAAAACCATCCAGAAGTGAAGATTCTCTATGTTCAGCGTTCCCGGGGATATGCCTGGCGGGAAGCCGTTTCGGTGGAGAAGATGGCGCCTCTGTTTACGATGGTCAAAGGGGTACGGCCGGACATCGTTATCGCCGTGGACAACTGCTATGGAGAATTCACCCAGGAAAGAGAGCCCTCGGCAGTCGGTGCAGACGTTATCATGGGGTCTTTGATCAAAAACTGCGGCGGTGGCATCGCACCGACCGGTGGATATATTGCGGGGCGAAAGGATCTGATCGAACGCATCAGCTATCGGCTCACCGTACCAGGTTCCGGTCGAGAGGTGGGATCTTACGCCGCTTCCTATCGTCCCTTTTATGAGGGGTTGTTCCTGGCGCCTCACACAGTGCTGCAGTGCTTGAAGACGGCTATGCTTTTCGGTGAGGTCTTTGGAAAGCTGGGCTATATGGTCATGCCCGCGGGGGATAGGCTCCGGGCGGATATCGTCCAATCCATCCGTTTTCATGAACCCGGCGAGCTCATCGCCTTCTGTAAGGCGATCCAGCACGCGTCGCCTGTGGACAGCGACGTGACGCCGGAACCCTGGAACATGCCCGGATATGCCGATCCGGTCATCATGGCGGCGGGTACCTTTGTGCAGGGCGCCACTACGGAATTGAGCGCCGACGGCCCCATTCGCCCGCCTTACGCCGTATATATGCAGGGAAGTCTCACCTATGAGCACGGCAAGTTGGCCTTGTTAGAGGTCGCTGAAGCGGTTTTGTCCGCACGGGAGGCAGGGGAGAGATGAAGAAGAGATGCATCCTTGGGTTGAAAGCCCTATGCGACGACTGCGGCGCTTGCGAAGAAGAACGATGCGAACTGGATCCTAACAAACTCTGTGACAACTGTTTCAAGTGTCTCCAGGTCACCGAAGCCTATCGCAAGATCCCCATTGGCCGCGTACTGATGGATGGGGAAGAGAGCGGTCTGTATGTGCTGGACCCCGACGAGGGTATGGAACCGGAGATGGATCTCACGGAAGATCAGGGGGATTCGACGGGAGCTCCTGACGATCTGGACTGGGAGGCATAGGATCTTCCCTCAATTTGATATACTTGGTTGCCTGACGCCGCCGTTCCTCCTGGATGGCGGCGTAGTGCTTTCGGGTGGTATTCACGTCCTTGTGCCCCAAAACATCCGCCACCAAGTAGATATCGCCGCTTTCTTGATAGAGCATGGTGCCATAGGTGCTTCGGAGCTTATGGGGCGTGATCTTTTTCAGCGGTGAAGCGATGCGTGCATACTTCTTGACCAGGTTTTCCACCGCCCGTGCGGTGATGCGCTTGCGTTGCAGAGAAAGGAACAGAGCCCTTTCATGGCCGGGCATAGCCTCCATGGCTTCCCGCTGTTCCAGATACGCCAATAACGCGCCGCGTACCTCAGGACCAAAGGACAGCATCTCCTGATTGCCGCCCTTTCGGGTGACCACAAAGGCGGCCGTGGCAAAGTCCACGTCGTCAATATCGATACCTACCAGCTCGCTGATGCGGATGCCCGTGCCCAAAAACAGGGTCAGGATGGCCGTGTCCCGAATTTTGGTGGCCTGATGATATTTTTTCTGCTTTTGAGTCAATCCTTTCCCTGCTTCCGCGATGTCCAGCAGATCGGCCACCTCGTTGGCTTCCAGGCGGATGATGGCCTTTTCGTGTATTTTGGGCGTGTCCACCAGGGAAGCAGGGTTGTTTTTGATCAGTTCCTGCCGGTGATAATACTTAAAAAATGCCCGAATTGCGGACAATTTTCGCGCTTTTGCCCGCTCGTTGTTCTCCCGCTCACGCTCGTCGTCGTCCGTATAGAGGGAGACGTGCTCCAAAAACAGCTCGATGTCCAGAGCCGTTATGGCGTCGAGGTCAGCCAGCGTCAAAGAGGCAGGGGTCTTTCCCCGGCAGACATCCACCCGTTCCGTGCAGAATTTGAAAAAGTTTCTCAGATCTATGGCGTATCCGTACCGCGTCAGGATGCTGGTCTGCAATTCCATGGCGCGAAAATACAGCCCCGCGAACTTGGGAAGCTTCTGAAGGACGGCTCTGAGCTTCAGCGTGTAATCTTTTTTCTTTTGGAGGGGGTAGTCGCTCATGGCTGTATTCTAAAACAACTATTCGTTAAAGACAAGTTTAACGAATAGTTATTAACAGAAAAGTTACATGTTTGCTCATTTTTGATCCTTTTGGCTCGATATGATCTTTTGAGCGGCTTCCCGAGCCAGCTTGTCGCAACGGTTGTTGAATTCGTTGTCGGCATGACCTTTGACCTTATGAAACGTCACGTCATGCATTTGAATCAACGGCAAAAGCTCTTTCCAAAGATCCTGATTTTCTACGTTGGCTTTTGACGCCGTTTTCCAACCGTTCCTTGACCAATTCTCCAGCCATCTTTTTTCCAAAGCGTTACACAGGTACGCGCTGTCCGTATACAGATCCACCGCGCATGGTTCCCTTAACAATTTTAGCGCTTCCAGGGCCGCCGTGATCTCCATGCGGTTGTTGGTCGTATTCTCCGCGCCGCCGGAGCATTCCCGTCGATGTTGCTTGTACATCAGGATACAGCCCCAGCCGCCAGGTCCTGGATTGCCGGAGCATGCGCCGTCCGTGTAGATTGTCACTGACTTTTTCATATATTATCTATTCTATATCCTTAATTAATATATTATATTTTAGTATAGATTCGATTTGAAAGTGCTTGATTGCGGCTCCGCATTCGATTTTAGTCATTGTATCACTCTTTGCAAGGAATGTCGATATGCTGTCCATGATCCAGGAAGCATATTCATCCATTTCGCTCAGGGATTTTGTATCTGTGAGACCTTCAAAACACTGTCGCGCTGCGGACAAAGACACGCTCAGATCGTTCAAGAACCGAATTGCCTGTGCCGGCGTCCATTGCTCTTCATCGTATTCCAGTGCGAAATCCGTCAGCTTTCTCGGTATCTTCTGGATGGTTTCCATGGCCGTCTTCAATCGCTGCGCGTCGGTGCTCACTCCGGACAGGGTCACTTGAACGCCATCGGGATGTATGGAATAGGCCGTGTTATCAAACCCGCTGTTGCGGACCTGCTGCTGAACCTGAAGCAAGCTTTCCTGGTCTGCATATGCTGCGGCAAAGACCCGACTGAACCCCTGCTCGTCCTCATAGATATAGCCTCCGGCCCCCATACTCTGGATGGACAGCGCTTGGGCGTGAGCTTCCTCCGGATCCGCATACGCGCCCATTTGCAGCAAATACCAGGAGGTTTCCGGTAAGTCAAAGACAATTTTATCCACGGCTGGCGTTACGGTGGGCAAAGGATCTTTCCCCTGCGTCATAGCCGGGATCCCGGAAGGTTCCGGTGTCATGGATTTCCCCATGATCTTCGCAAAAACGGGCGTAATGTACTCGTCCACCAGCTTGTCACCCAAATACGATGTGCTGAGCAAAAACACAGCCAGTGCGCAGCAAAGCAAGATGAAAACCACGGATCTGCCGGTATATCCCCTTCCTGCTGCCCTCTGCTGGCGGCCGTATCCGTTGCTAAAGGTTCGTGACATATATTTGACCTCCTGTTATCCTTTGTGAAAGGATATGCACAGAAGGTCATCCTTAAGAACGGCGGAATAATAGGGCCTCTATTTCGACTCTTTCTTTTTGATGGCTCTTCCCTTGAACCGTGACTTATCGGCCTTTTTATCCTGCTTCAGGACTTCGAAGGGGGCATCCACGGCGTCCTTCTCCGCTTCCATCTGTTGGGACTGATCGTCAGTCAAATCGCTGTAAACGATGGCAGCGTCATCCACGGGGCCGAGGGCTATGGCGTTGGAAACATATTTTTTCACAGTGAAGGTAAAGCAGGTCCACTTGCCGACCTCGCTCTCCACGGTTATCTGCTCGTCCAGCTTGTCCATGATCTGCTTGGCGATGGACAGTCCAAGGCCTGTGCCGCCTTCCTTGCGGGATTTGTCGGTCTTATAGAACCGTTCAAAAACGTGGACCATATCCTCCGGAGCAATGCCGCAGCCCGAATCCCAAACGGAAACATGGACGTCGCTGGTATCCTGGCGGGTAATTATGCGGATGGTGCCACCTTCGCCAGCATACCGCATGGCATTGTCCAGCAGGATCACCAACACCTGTTCGATCCTGTCCGGATCCGAGATCACATCGGGTAGATCATCCTCTATGTCCAATTCCAAGCGAATGCCTTTATGCTGAGCGTTTTGAAGGTAACTCTGATAAACATCGTCAATGAGTTCGCCGATATTGAAGGCGGTTTTTTCCATATATTCCGTGCCGGATTGGAGCCGAGACAGCTGTAGCATATCGGTGATAAGCCGAGACAATCTTTCAACCTCATGAAGCATGATGCCGTAGTATCGCATTTTTACAGCGTCGTCTTTTATCATGCCGTCAGATAGGGGCTCCAGAAGACCGCGTATGGCCGTCAACGGCGTCCTGAGCTCGTGAGAGATGTTGGCAATGTAGTCGCGCCGCATCTTTTCCAGGTTTTCGATCTCCGTCACGTCCTTGAAAAGACCCACTACACCGGTACAAACGTCGTTCTCCCCCATGACAGGCACGATGGAAATCCATAGATATTTGTCCCCGGGCAGGGTATATCGCAGCGTATTGGACTCCCGTGTTTCCAAAACATGGCGAAACGCCTCCCAGATCTGGGTGTCCGGGATAAGATCATGAGGCGTTTTCACATCTACCGCCCCGAACATCTTCATCAGAGCCGGATTATAATGGGTCAGGTTTCCGGTGTTGTCCAGAGCTGCCACGCCGTCCGTAAAGCTGGACAGGATATACCACAGCTGCCGCTTTTCGCTGTCCAGCTGATAGATAGTCTGTGAGACGGTATCGCTCATACGATTCATAGCGCGGGCAAAGATACCGATCTCGCCGTGTACGTTTTCGTTGGCGCGAACGCTGTAGTTGCCGCGGGTGAGTTCGATAGCCACCTTCGTCATCTCGGTGATGGGTTTGTTGATTTGGCGGATGCACGCCAAAGCGATGATAAGCAATACCGGCACGATGGCGATGCCCAACAAGCGCAGCGCCGAATTCAGTTTTCCAAAGGCAGCATCGATATGCTGGATCTCCCGCACGAAGATGAGGCCGCCCTCAATGTCGCCATCGCATCCATAGAGCGGCTCTCCCACGGCGATGGCGTTTATGTGGTTGGTGAGCTGCAGGTCCTTCTTGCGGATCTGTTTCCCCTCCAGGATGTCGTACTGGACGCTCTGGATGTATGCGTTGCTGTATTCAGCTATATTGGTGACGGCTTCGATCCCACCAGAAGCATAGTAGAAATAGTAATACTTCACATCCGCAGTGCTGCTTAAAAAGCCCAGGGATTTGGAGAAGGAATTGCGGCTGGAGAACATGTCGTCCCTTACCTCGTATATCCCCTGTGCGGAGTTCATGACGGAATCCAGAGAATCCAATTCCAGCTCAATATAGGTTTTTCTGCCGAAATAGGAATATGCTCCCAGGATAGCTATATCCGCAAGGAGCAGTACCAAAACGAATAATGCAAGAGTTCTGCGGAACAAAACGCCTTTCATTTTTTCGATTATTCCAGTTCGAACTTATACCCAACGCCGTAGATGGTTTTGATGCTCCATCCAAGGCCGGCGGAGTCCAGCTTGGCCCTGAGGCGTTTTATATGCGTATCCACCGTGCGAGTCTCGCCGGCAAAGTCATAACCCCAAACTTTGGAAAGCAGGGTGTCCCGTGTGAAGACATGCCCCGGATTGGAAGCCAGCAGGAACAGGATCTCGATTTCCTTGGGCGTGCAAATGACCGGCTCGCCTCTGAGCAGCACCGTATAGCTGTTGAGATCGATCAGCAATCCGTTATGCTGGATCACGTTCTTGCCGGAATCCTCGCCCGCCGCACGATTTTCCGTGCGCCGCAATATGGCCTTTATCCGAGCAACCACTTCCCTGGGGCTGAAAGGTTTAACGATATAATCGTCTGCCCCCAGTTCCAACCCGACGATCTTGTCCACCTCTTCTCCTTTGGCGGTGAGCATGACGATGGGGACCTGACTGGTCTTTCTTATCTCCCGGCACACGTCGATGCCGGATTTGCCGGGCATCATAATATCCAGCACACACAGAGAAACGGTGCTGTCCGCCGCGCTAACGGCGGAAATGCCGTCATAGCAGTCTACGGTTTTGAATCCCTCGGCCTCCAGATATATCTTCAACGATTCGTGTACTATGGGATCATCGTCGGCAATCAGTATTTTCGTGTCCATAAGATGCCTCCTTACGCTTTATCAGCATAGATTATATCATATTTGAAAAAAATGGGAAGAAGGAACCCGTCTTTTATGCAAAGCGTTTGCATCCTTGACACATTTTTCGACGGGATCAGCCACGTATACGTTGAAAAGCCTTTTGCAGCGCTTCGATAGCTTGCTCGATCTCGGATATGGTGTCGGCGGCCGCCGCTCGGGCGATGAGGTCGGCCAGCTCTCCCCTGTCCTCTTCAGAAAGCTCCGGCGTATCGGACAAAAAAGCGGTGACATCACGTATAAGCGTGTCACGGTTACTTTTGGCGGCAGACAGGCTTTCGGCCACCGTACATACCGGAAGGCTACTGATGAACGCTTCCGGCGTTTTATCCGTGCGCACATAGGTCTTTCCGAATATCTTCTGCAACACTTCATCCGACAGATTAAAGAACATGGAATCGGGGCGGATCAGCACATAGGTCACATCTTCCACCGACTTTGGGTCACAGAAAGCACCGGCTCGGCAACTGCTGTCCCGACAGATGCTGACAGTAACATGCATGTCGCAATAATCCGTGGGTACAGAATCGTAGTCAAACCAATCTGTGACCAGATTGAATTTCTTTCCGTTGCTCTGGTACTTGATGCATCCGGGAGACGCCAACTTGCCTGAAACGGGACAAACGGTCCTCTGGACCATGCCCAGCATGGTGGTATTTTCATTGATGATAGGACGGTCTACGTGTCCTTCCATCACCTTCTCCATAAAGGCTTTCCACAAGGCAGCCGCGTAATCTCCGCCGGTGGAGCCGGTTTTCAGCTTGTTGCTGGGCAGATCATGTCCGATCCAGACGACAGCGGTATAATCGCAGGTCATGCCGGCAAAGTACACGCTGGAATACTTGGAGTTGGTTCCGGTCTTCCCCGCCACCGTAAAACCATCCATACGGGCCAGTTTTCCGGTTCCGCTTTTAACCGCGTCTGTCAGAAGATCCACCAGCTGATAGGGTGTGCTGGTCTGCTCGTATACCTTTGTGGCTCCGCTTCGAACCACATCCGCATCTAAAATGACGCGTCCGTCCTCATCCTCCACGCACGTAAAGGAGATGGGCCGCCAATAATAGCCGTTGTTGGCTATGGCTGCATATGCAGCGCACATCTGGATCGGGGTGATGCCCGAGGTGCCCAGAGCTAAGCCCGGGCCGTCCAAATTGAGCTGTGAGGCCGGAATGCCCAGCCGCTGCATGTATTCGGTCGCCAACGTAATGCCGACATCCTCCATCAGCACCCGGGCCGCCACCACATTCAACGATTGCGCAAGGCCATTGCGCAGCGTGACAAAACCGTAGGAACGGCTGGAGTTCAATCCACCGCCCGGATATCCCTTCTCGGTTCCCCAGCCAGCAATCGTGCCCTCCGCGTTGATGACCACGGAAGCCGGCGACATACCCTTGTCCAGCGCCGGCCCGTACACCGCCAGAGGTTTGATGCAGGAACCAACTTCCGTATAGCTCTGAGCGGCTCGGTTCAGGCCCTTGCGGATCAGAGGTTCGTCCCGTCCGCCTATGATCGCCCTGAGATAGCCTGTGGATTGGTCGATGACGACGGCGGCAGCCTGGGGCTCCACGGTCTGAATGGTGACGGTCTCGGATATCTCCTCCGTCAAGGTAGCGGCGCCGCTGTCTGCCAGTTCCGGATACCCATCCCAGGTGGACAGTGTTTCCTGAACCGCGTTCTGGATGTTCGGATCGACGGTGGTATAGATCTTGAATCCGCCGGTACGGAGCATGTTTTCATAGTATGTCCTGTTGGCGGCCGTGTCCGGCACGCCGTCCTGAGCCATCCAATGAGTGATCACATCGGAGATGGCATACTCCACAAAGTAAGCCATCTCATACATTTTAGCGTTCTTGCTGACGGGCAGGATAACATCCTGCTCCTCCAGCGCGGAAACATATTGTTCACGGGTGATATACCCGTTCTGATACATGCGTTCCAAAACCGTATTGGTTCGATTAACGGTCCGATAATAGGGATTTCCCTCCCGATAATACATGTTCTGACGCGGATTATAATAATATGGGCTCTGGGTCAACCCGGCCAGCAGCGCGCATTCCCGAATGGTCAGTTCGGACAGCTCCTTGCCGAAGTAGTCCTTTGCGGCTGCTTTCACCCCGTAATTGGAACCTCCCAGGTAGATATCGTTGAGATACGCTTCCAGGATCCTATCCTTGTCCACCACCTTTTCAAGCTGGATCGCCAGATACGCCTCCTGCATCTTTCGTTTGTAGGTGCGCTGAGCGCCCAGGATCTTGTTTTTGATAAGCTGCTGGGTGATGGTGCTGCCACCGGAAGAATTGCTGTTGCCCAGGATTTCCAAAGCTGCGGAAAAAACCCGTTTGAAGTCTACCCCCTGATGCTTATAGAACCTGACGTCTTCGATGGAGACGAATGCGTTTTTCAGAATATCGGGTATATCGTTGAAATCTGCCCAATCCCGATACTCCATGGAAGTGAGGTTTGTGATCTCATTCCCATACATGTCATAAAGATAGCTGGTCCTATCGCTTCGGGTCAGTTGGGAGACCTCCAACAAGGGGGTAGAATCCACATATGCCTTCCCCACCCCATATACAAGGCCCAATCCACCGAAACCCATGACGATCAATGCGAACAGCAGCAGTTTCAGAGCGTTGAAAAGAACCTCCAAAAGGAAAGGACGCTTGCGCATATGATCCTTTGTCAAAGGACCAGCCAAAGCGTTTTTGCGAGCCGCAGAAAGAGTTTGCTGCGTAGAAGAACCCTTTCTATTGATTTTTCTGTATTTTTCAGCCATCTTTTACTCCGATTCGATTATACCACACGGATTCTCTTCTGCAAAGGCATACACGGATTGTTCAAAATTCTATTACAATGAATGATCGTAGCTTCAGATTTTTCCTCAAAATATTAAAAATACCCCTTTACAAATTCATTCGCAGCGGTTATAATATGCAACGTTGCAAGGGGCATTAGCGCAGTTGGTAGCGCGCCACAATGGCATTGTGGAGGCCAGGAGTTCGACTCTCCTATGCTCCACCAAACAATAAGACCATCCATTTGGGTGGTCTTATTGTTTTTGATCTAATCCGAGAGTCGAACTGGTCACAGTAGTGAATTGGGTGCCAGTGGCACCCAAGAGCCATTCCCTGAGCAAGCCGTAGCAAGTGTGAGACTCTCCTTCCACTACAAAAAACGCCATCCGGCGATGTTTTTTGTATATTTGAGCAGGAGATTCGCACCGAACTTGGCATAACAGTGATTTATATTATCTTGAATCATATGTTTGTATATGCTATACTATAAAAAATTATTGGAGTATACATACATGAAAATCGCTATCATTTATTATTCCCTTTCGGGTAATACTAAATATGTGGCTCAGCAAATGGCTCCGTCTCTGGATGCAGATCTGATCCCTCTGATGCCAAAGAAGGCATATCCCGATTCCGGTTTCAAAAAGTTCTTTTGGGGCGGCAAGAGCGCTGTTATGGGCGAGCAGCCAGCCCTGGAACCCTATGCTTTTCACGTAGATCGATATGACACGGTTATTTTAGGCACCCCCGTCTGGGCCGGGACCATCGCGCCGCCCATGCGTTCCTTTATCACGGAGAACCAAAAAGCGCTGCAGAACAAGCGGATTGCAATTTTCGTCTGCTGCAGCGGCGGCCCGGGAAAGGTGATGGATAAGGCCAAGAAAGTTTTAGGCATGGATGGTATTGCCGCAGAGCTGATCCTGATTGATCCAAAGGATAAACCATCAAAGAAGAATGAGGAAAGCATCGAAGCCTTTTGCAACAGCCTGTAAGCAGAAGTTAATATAAAAAAGGAGCTGTTCCCTGTAACAGCCCCTTTTTGGTTTCTCTTTGGATCATGTGTTCTCCAGGAATTTGAGCAGCATGCTGGCCGACATGGACGCGGCATGCCGTTCAAAGGCGGCATAGGATTCGGAAGCGGACCCGTCGGCAAGATCCGAGATGGCTCGCACCACCAGGAAGGGCACCCCGGCCGCCTGGGCCACCTGGGCGATGGCCCCGCCCTCCATCTCGCAGGCCAAAGCGCCGAAGGATTCATGCAGCCTGATCTTGGTTTCCCTATCCGCCACAAAGGTGTCGCCGGAAGCGATCCGTCCCCGATGGATGGCAGCTTCCCCCGCCGTCTCCTGGGCTACCTTCTCAAATCTTGTCAACAGCGCTTCATCCGCATAGAACAGGGTCGGTTTATCCTTCGGCCCTTCCAAGCTGAGGCACCCGTCTACGCATCCAAGAGCGTTCATATGAAAGTCATGCTGCACGAGATCGGTGCTGAGAATCATGTCGCCCACCTTCAGGCCCGGACCAATGCCGCCGGCTACACCGGTGTTGATAAGGTAATCCGGGTTGGAACGGTCGATAATAATCTGAGCACAGCGGGCGGCGTTCACCTTGCCGATGCCGCATTTAGCCAGGACCACGTCATGACCGCCGATCCGCCCCTGATAAAAGGTCAGCCCATACAAAGAATTGGTCCGGCAGCGGTCCATCTGCTCTCTGATCATCTGTATCTCCGTGTCCATGGCGCCGATGATCCCATAGCATGAAAGGATCCTGTTCATAGCGTCTCCCCCTTGGCTTTATACTTAAATAAGTTTATCATATATTTCAGACGCTGAAAAGGCAGAATTTTCAATACCCGTTCCAGGGGTCGATCAGTGTGCCGTTCACGGCGTTGACGATCAGCAGGTCCTCCGGCCGCCGGCCGCCGTCATAGTCCTCCGTGTGGATATCCATGTCGAGATAAAAGCACCAAGCAGGCACCAACAGGCCCGTCTCCACCGAGTCCTTTTCCCGAATGCGCCAAAGGCCCA
>JAEEGL011548852.1_pt1 | contig 20823 bp, 16 predicted proteins | sample 9134231 | NCBI WGS metagenome assembly JAEEGL01 (sample SAMN16246548, study PRJNA631951) | gut metagenome | biome: gut microbiome; feature: rumen; material: fiber-attached | host: Bos | place: Iran: Karaj | collected 2018-10
ATAGCATGAGTGGATGTACAGCAACGAAATATGATCAAGAATTTACAAATGCAACGACAGGAACAATTACAATTACAGATAAAGCTGGAAATACAGCAAAATGTTCAGTAAATGCATATGTAGATACAATAGCTCCAACATGTACAAATCCAGAAAATACAAGTACAACATGGAGAAATACAGCACAAAATATTACTGTAACATGCGTAGATGGCATGAGTGGATGTACAAATTCAACATATACTCAAAGATTTACGAATGTAGCAATAGGAACAATTCCAATTACAGATAAAGCTGGAAATACAACAAATTGTTCAGTAAATGCATATGTAGATACAACAGCACCAACATGTGGAACAAAGTCAAATGAAGGATCAAGTACAAATTGGAGAAAAACTAAACAGACAGTATCAGTAGCATGTACAGATAGCATGAGTGGATGTACAGCAACGAAATATGATCAAGAATTTACAAATGCAACGACAGGAACAATTACAATTACAGATAAAGCTGGAAATACAGCAAAATGTTCAGTAAATGCATATGTAGATACAATAGCTCCATCTTGTGGAAGTGTAACAGGAGGATCAACAACATGGAGTTCATCATCTAGAAATATAACAGTAGCATGTAATGATGGTTTAAGTGGATGCTCATCATCATCAGTTAGCAAAACATTTACAAATGCAAAACAAGGATTAATTACTATTTCTGACAAAGCGGGAAATACAACAGATTGTTCAGTAAATGCATATGTAGATACAACAACACCAACTTGTGGTACACCATCACCAGTAGTAACATCATGGATAACATCAGGAAGTAGAACAATATCTCAACCTTGTACAGCGGGTGCTAGTGGTTGTGCAACACAGAGTGTCACATTCTCATCTGATATGTATAATGGCCCTATAACAGTAACAAGTGGAGCTGGAAAAACAAAATCTTGTACAGTAGCTGTAATGCGTGATACAACACCACCACAAGTAGCTTGCTCAATTGGTGATGGAGGAACAAATGGCGTAAGCGTTTCAGTAACTGCAGTAGATAGCGTTAGTGGCTTACAAACAAATCCATCAGGTTCATACACCTTAACAAATACTAGAATATTTACAGCTAAGAATGGTGCAGGACTTACTAATAGTTGTACTGTAACAGTAACGACATCACAAGTTTGTCCATCAGGATTCCCTACAAATTGGTCAACTACTCAATGTAGAAAGAGCAGTTCATCAGGAAGTGCATGTGCTAGTGGATATACATATAATAGCAGTAGTGCAAAATGTGAAAAGACAACAACTAGTAGTTCTGGACCTGGATCACCAACATGTGGTGCAGGATGTAGTAGCCCAACTAACGTATCTTGTAATGGTAGTTCAACAAATTGTACTTGGACATGTTCTTGTACAACTACAGCAACTCCAAGCTGCTCTTCTGGATATGCAAGAGTAGGCGGATATTGCTATCAATTAGCTAACAAAGTAACTACTTATTCAGGAAGTTAATATATTAAAAAGATCAAAGGGAACTTTGATCTTTTTTTGTGTAAACTCTAACTGTAAAAATAATAATAATGATATAAAAAGATGACTAATTATGATATACTTATAGAGTAAAGGAGTATAGAAAATGAAAAAAAGAATATTAGGTTTATTAATTCTCTTATTATTAATTATTATTCCTAGTGTAAATGCTGAACAAATATCAAAAAATGATATTGAAGCGAGAACATATATTATAGGTAAATATATGTTTACTAGAAATACTAGTTCTAACTATAATGGAGTATTAACAACAAAAAGGATAATGCTAGCTTCAAGGTCAGTCGAAGGTAATAGTGAATCAGATATGATTATCTATTACAAAAAGGCTGATGGGACATGGATAGAAGCTTTAACCAATGCTTCTATAAATGTTCCAGATTATTTTGATATTGAAGTAATTGATATTGGAACTACAATGAATAATAATGTTCCTGTGAATATGGGAATAGATTATTCAATTGAAGATGTCGAAGCGAGAACATATTTAGTCGGAGAACACATATTTACAAGAAATACTAATGATGTATATGATGGTGTTTTAACAACTAAGAAGATTATGTTGGCATCTAAGACAATATCTGGTAATAGTGAATCAGATATGATTATCTACTATAAGAAACCAACTGGCGACTGGATAGAAGCTCTATCAGGAGCAGCTATAACAGCACCAACTACATTTAAGGTAGTAAGTATTGACTTGATTCCACAAGTAGTTGATAATGATTCACCAGTATGTACATTTGGTAATGCACCAGTAGTTGATGTCGGTAGTACCGCAACACTTACATTAACATGTACTGATGAAGGAACAGGAATTGGAACAACTGCACTTACAGCAAGTTCGTTCACATTAAGCAATTCAAATGTATCAATTTTAAACATTTCAACAGCAACTGTACCAAATGGAAGAAGATATACAATTACATTATCAGGAAGTAATAATGGTACTACAACAATTGGCCTAAAGAGTGGGGCTGTTAAAGACTTAGCTAATAATGCAAATGCTGCTATAAATACAGTAGTAACAAGTAGAAAAACTTTAACTGCAACATTTAATGGAAATGGCGGTGCAGGTTCAACAGCAAGTGTTAGTTGTAAAATAACAACTGAAAGTAGTTGTAGCGTTTCTCTACCAGCAAACAACTTCACATATAGTGGTTGGAACTTCAATGGTTGGGGAACAACTGGCTCTGAAACAAGTGGTCAATCAGTAGGAGCATCTATAACATTAACAGAAAATAAAGCATATTATGCTTTATGGAAGAAAGAATCAAAGACTTATGTATTAACTCTTGATCCAAATGGAGCAGGTGGAAATGCAACTACAGTATCTTGTCAGTTACCAGTTGTATATAATGGAGCACAACAACCATCAAGTTGTAGTGTAACATTACCAAGTAATAGCTTTACATATAGTGGTTGGACATTTGTAGGCTGGGGGACAAGTGCTTCTGCAACAATCGGTTCAACAGCTGGATCAACAATTAACTTAGGTTCAAATATGACATATTATGCAATATGGAGAAAAAATGTATCTATAACATTTAATGCAAATGGATGTACAACATCTAATACATCAGCAAATATGATGTTATATAATGGTGGTACAAATGGAAGCGTAACAGTACCAAGTGTATCAATGAATAGTGGTTGGACAAGCTTAGGAGCAAGTTCAAGTGCAACATCAACAACATCAGGTGTTCAAATGGGTTCATCGATGACAGTATCAGTACCATCAAATGCAACATCTATGACATATTATTACAATTGTAAGAAGAATCCAGAAACATATACATTATCATTTAATCCAAATGGAGGAACAGGAAGTTCAAGTAGTGTATCTTGTACATTACCAACAGTATATAATGGAGCATCTCAATCAAATAGTTGTAGTGTAACTTTACCAAGTAACAGCTTTACATATGCTGGTTGGACATTTGATGGTTGGAGCACAAGTACTACTGGAACAAGTGGTTCAAATCCAGGATCAGTAGTAACATTAACAAGTAATAAAACATATTATGCATTATGGAAGAAAACAGTTAATGTAACATTTAATGCAAACGGATGTGCATCATCTAATGTATCATCAACATTGACATTAACAAATGGAGCAACAACTGGTTCTATAACAGTACCAGGTGCCACAATGAATAGTGGTTGGACAGCATTAGGTGTCAATTCAAGTGCATCTGCAACTAATGGAATATCTATTGGTACATCAATGGCAGTATCTGTTCCATCAACAACTACGAGTCTAACATATTATTATATTTGTGAGAAAAATATAACAAGAACATTAACATATGTTGCTAATGGGGGATCTGGATCAACACCAGCTTCAACATGTAGTTTCAAAGGATATAATGGAAATGAAAGTGGATCTTGTAGTGTAACACTTGCAAATAATGGATTTACTCGTGCTGGATATAAATTCAACGGTTGGGGAACAAACACTTCTTCAGAAAGTGGAACAGCAGCTGGAGTAAGCTTATCATTATCTGCAAATACAACAAGATATGCAGCATGGAAACAAATAGCTTATACTGTTAGAGTTCAAGCTTTAGATTTGATGAATTTATCACCAGATAGAAAATTAGTAGTATATGCTGATGGAGAAGAAATTGAATTTGCAGAAATTCGATATGAAACTACAGTGCTTTGTACTGGAGAAAATCCAAATGTCAATGTCTACGAAGTTGAAGGATTAACTATATTGAAAGTTGTATTATTAACTGGTGAAATAGTAAATGCTACAATAGTTCAATAAGGAAAAAACGTTGAAAACAAAGAGAAAAAAGCACTAAAAAAAGAAAATGAAAAAGCTAAAGATAAAAGGTAGACTTTTATCTTTTTTCATACTATAATAATAATCAAATTTGAGTGGAGGTGTTATTTTGATCAAGACAAATCTACCAGTAATGATTCTAAGAGGAGTAGTACTACTTCCTTACAATGAATTAAGATTAGAATTTGATAATGACATGAATAAAGATGTTATTGAAGTAGCAGAATTATTCCATGATAATAGATTATTAATTGTCTGCCAAGAAGATGCCTTAGAAGAAGTACCTTCTATTGCAGACTTACCAAAGATTGGTATTATTGCAGAAATAACACATAAACTTGAATTACCTAATAGTAAAACAAGAGTTGTTATAACAGCTAAAGAAAGAGGATTCGTGCATGAATATTTAAATGTTAATCATTCATCACAAGTTTTAGAATCAATTGTCTCAGCTGTTAAACCTGATGAAATAGATGAAAAATCAGAAGAAATATTAATTAGGAAACTCAACCTTGAATTAGAAAAATATACAGAGAATGTTTCTAATGTAAGTAATAGTTTTCTAGCAAGTGTTAAAAAAGAAAAAAAATTAAGCAAATATACAGATATAGTTGTTCCATTCTTACCAATTTCATTAAAAGAAAGATTTAAGTTCTTAGTAACAACTAGTTCAATAAAAAGAGCCGAAATGCTTCTAGAAACTATATATAAACAAAGTGAAATATATGGTATTGAAAAAGAACTAGATGCCAAAGTAAAAAAGAATCTTGATGCTTCTCAAAAAGAATATATCTTGAGAGAAAGAATGAAAGCAATTAAAGATGAGATAGGTGAAATAAATGGACGCGAAGAAGATGAAAATGAGTTTACTAGTCGTCTTGAAAAACTAAAAGCGCCTAAAAAAATAAAGGATAAAATTGCTAAAGAGTTAAGAAGATATGAAACATTAAATTCAATGTCTCCTGAACTTAATATTGAAAGAACATATATTGAAACAATGCTTTCATTACCATGGCAGGAAGAAACAAAAGATAATGGTGACTTAAATAAAGTTAAGGAGGCTTTAGATTCGTCTCATGCAGGACTTGAAGAAGTTAAAAAGCGTATTATTGAATATTTAGCTGTTAAGAAGGTTACTAAAGAAACAAATGGTGAAATCATTTGTTTAGTAGGACCTCCTGGAGTCGGTAAAACATCACTTGCTGAAAGTATAGCAGAAGCTATGAATCGTAAGTTTGTTAAACTATCAGTAGGAGGATTTAATGATCCTGCTGAAATAATTGGACATCGAAAAACATATATGGGTGCTCAACCAGGTAGAATTATTCAATCAATGAAAAAAGTGGGTAGTATTAACCCAGTATTTTTAATTGATGAAGTCGATAAGATGACTAAAGATATTAAGGGAGATCCTGCATCATCTTTATTAGAAGTGTTAGATAGTGATCAAAATAAGCATTTTATAGATAATTATATTGAAGAAGAATATGACTTATCTAAAGTTATGTTTATTTTAACTGCAAACTATCTTGAAAATATTCCAGAACCATTAAAAGATCGTTTAGAAATAGTTAATCTTTCTGGATATACTGAATATGAAAAATTAGATATTGCTAAAAAACATATTATTAAAAAATCTTGTAAGAAGAATGGATTTGATGAAAAGTTATTAACAATTAAAGATGAAATAATTTTGAAAATCATTAGACAATATACAAGAGAAGCTGGTGTTCGTGAACTAACTAGAATGTTTGATGAATTAACTAGAAAAATAGTAACTGAAAATGTGCTAGCTGATAAAGAAAATAAAAAGATTACAATTAATTCTAGTAATCTTGAAAAATATTTAGGTAAACCAAAATATCCAGAACAAGTTAAAGAAAAAGAACATTTACCAGGCGTTGTAACAGGACTTGCTTATACACTTGCTGGTGGGGATACTTTAGATATTGAAGTAACACTTTATCCAGGAACGGGAGAACTTAAATTAACTGGTTCACTTGGTGATGTTATGAAAGAAAGTGCAACAATTGCATTAAGTTATATAAAAGCCCATTCATCACTTCTTAAAATAGATGATAAAGTATTTAAGAAAAATGATATCCACATTCATGTTCCAGCAGGGGCAGTACCAAAAGATGGACCAAGTGCAGGTATTACATTAACAACAGCATTAATAAGTGCTTTAACAAATAGAAGAATTAAAAACACATTGGCAATGACTGGAGAAATGACTTTAAGTGGTAATGTACTACCAATAGGTGGTCTAAAAGAAAAATCGATTGGCGGATATCGTAATGGCATTAAAGAAATTATTATTCCATATGATAATGAAAGAGATTTAGATGAAATTCCAGTTGAAGTAAAAGATAATATAAAATATATACCAGTTAAAACTTATGATGAAGTTATCAAATTATTATTTGTAAGTAATATTAAAAAAAGAACTGTAAAACTATAACATTTGTTATAGTTTTTTATTATTGAAAAAAAGTCTAATTCCTTGTAAAATATATATAGTGATAATAGGAGGAGACCTATGTTCTATAATAAAGATACAAATGAAATATATGAGATTTTAGAAACTGGAAAAAGTGGTTTAACAGAGAAAAAAGCAAAAGAATTACTCACTAAAAATGGAAAGAATGAACTTCCAGCAGGTAAAAGAGAAAGTGTTTTAAAAATACTACTTTCACAGTTTAAAAACCCAATTGAAATAATCTTAGTTGTAACAGTTATTTTATCTTTTATTGTTGGGGAAACAGTTGATGCTATTGCCTTAATCTTTATTATTATAGTTGATGTTATTATTGGAACAGTTGAAGAAGTAAGAGCTAAGAAAAGTGCTGAAAGTTTACTTAGTATGATAAAAGTAATGTCAAAAGTTATTCGTGATGGCAAAGAAAAAGTAATTGATTCTAGTAAGTTAGTAATTGGAGATCTCATTTTACTTGAAAGTGGAGATAAAATACCAGCTGATGCCCGATTAATTGAATGTCATAATTTTCAAGTTGATGAATCCGCTTTAACAGGGGAAAGTTTAAATATAACGAAGAATTCAGATAAAATAGAAGGAGAAGTAATACTTGCAGAAAGAAAAAATATGATTTATGCAGGTACTACCGTTGTAACAGGTCGTGCATCGGCCATAATTGTTGCAACAGGTGTTAATACTGAAATAGGTGCTATAGCTGATAAAGTTACCAAAACAGAAGAAGAAAAATCTCCTTTGACAATAAGAATTGAAAGATTCTCTAGACAAATAACAGCTATTATTATAGTAATTGCAATTATTACAACAGCTGTTTTAATCTATCGCGGATATCTTCCAAAAGATATATTTATATGTGTTATTGCTTTATCAGTTTCGGCAATGCCTGAAGGACTTCCACTTGCACTCACAATGGCTTTAACAATTGCTTCAAAGAGAATGTTAAAGAAAAAAGTAATTGTTAAAAAATTAAATGCTGTTGAATCACTTGGGAGTTGTACTGTTATTGCATCAGATAAAACAGGAACTTTAACAGTTAATGAGCAAACGGCTAAAGAAATTGTTTTAGCAGACGGTTCTAGATACGAAATAACTGGTAGTGGCTATAATGGTGATGGTGAGGTTGTACCAATTGATGGTGCATCACTAGATAAAGCTTCTTATTTAGCTTTTCTTGGAGCAATTAATAATGAAGCTCATTTAGAAAATAAAAACAATAAATGGGAATCCCATGGAGATTCAATTGACATTGCATTTTTAGCATTAGCTGAAAAAATAGGTATTGAGAGTAAACCAGATATTGAAGAAATAATTCCATATGAATCTGAAAACCAATATTCAGCAGTTTTCTATAGAAAAGATGGAGAACTTAGATGTACAGTTAAAGGTTCATTAGAAAAAATCATGTCATTTTCTAAAGAAGATGATGAGTATAAAAAGCAAAATACTGGATTAACAGGAGAAGGATATCGTGTTATTGCTATTGCTGATGGTAAAGTTAAAGGTACCGAAAAAGGCAATATAAAGAAATTAGATTTTGTTGGAATGGTAGCATTTATTGATCCAGTTCGTGAGGATGTTAAAAAATCAATTAAAGAATGTGATAACGCTGGAATTAAAGTAGTAATGATTACTGGAGATCATCCATTAACTGCTTATGCAATCGCGAAAGAATTAGATTTATGTGACAGTTTTGATGAGGTTGCAACTGGTGAAGATGTTGAAAAATATCGTAAGCTAGGAGAACAAGAATTTGACGAATTTGTAAGTAAAATAAGAGTATTTTCAAGAGTAACTCCAATTGATAAATTAGATATTGTAAACTCATTTAAAAGACAAGGTGAATTTGTTGCTGTCACTGGTGATGGAGTAAATGATGCTCCAGCTATAAAGTCAGCAAACATTGGAATTGCTATGGGAAGCGGCACTGATGTTGCTAAAGAAACGGCTTCAATGATAATTATTAATGATAGTTTTACATCGATAGTTGAAGGTGTCAAAGAAGGAAGATCAGCATATAATAATATAAGAAAAATAGCTTTGTTCTTACTTGGATGTGGTTTTGCCGAAGTTGCCTTCTTCTTATTCTCAATTGCATACGGATTTAATATTCCACTTGTAGCTATTCAATTATTATGGCTTAACATTGTAACTAATGGTCTACAAGACATTGCTTTATCATTTGAAAAGCCCGATAAAGATATAATGAAAGAAAAACCACGTAATACAAAAGAGAGTTTGTTCTCTAAAGACTTGATGACAGAAGTTTTAATACTTGGAATAGCTATCACATTAATAGTATTCTTAGTATGGAAATATATGATGGATAATAGTTATGACATAGTATATGCAAGATCAGTAATCATGATGTTAATGGTATTTATTCAGAACGTTGATGTTTTGAACTGTCGTAGTGAAAAAGAGAGTGTATTTAAAACACCATTCTTTAGTAATCCATTTGCATTATTTGCAATTGGAAGTGCTATTCTATTACAAATAGTTGTTGCTGAAATTTCATTTACAGCAAAGATATTAAATTTAACTCCAATTTCATTTACGGAAATTCTAGGTCAGCTATTATTATCATTGATTGTAATAGTTGTATTTGAAATATATAAATATATTTATAAAACAAAGAAGAAAAGAGCAAATTAGATTTGCTCTTTTTGTTGCAAAATAAGTCCTCTTATATTATAATTATGTCAGTTAGTAGGGAAGTGATTAAATGGCTTTTAAAATTGGTAACATTGAAATAAAAAATAATATTGTATTAGCCCCAATGGCTGGAATTAGCAATAGCAGTTTTAGAAGAATCATTAAATCATTTGGATGCGGACTTATTTATGCTGAAATGGTATCAGATAAAGCTATAACTTATGGAGATTCAAAAACGTTAAAAATGCTTTATATGACTGATGAAGAAAGACCAATTGCACAACAAATATTTGGTCATGATGTTGAGTCATTTGTTACAGCAGCTAAATATATATATGAAACAATGAAACCAGATATCATTGATATAAATATGGGTTGCCCTGTACCTAAAGTAGCGTTAAGATCTCAAGCAGGAAGTGCTCTTTTAAAAAATCCAGATCGAGTTAAAGAAATAGTTAAAGCAGTAGTTTCATCTGTACCTATTCCTGTAACTGTTAAAATAAGAAGTGGTTGGGATAGTAATAGTATAAATGCACCACTTATTGCTAAGATATGTGAAGAAGCAGGTGCTAGTGCAATTACCATCCATGGACGCACTAGAAGTCAAGGTTATTCTGGCAATGTTGACTTAGATATCATTAAACAAGTAAAGGAAGGTGTTAATATCCCCGTTATTGGAAACGGGGACATAAAAACCTGTTACGATGCTAAAAAAATGCTCGATTATACCGGTTGTGACGCTGTTATGATTGGTAGAGGAGTACTAGGTAATCCTTGGCTTATAAAAGAATGCCTTGATTATTTAGAAAAAGGTATTGAGCCAAAAAAAGTTTCTTTGAGTGAGAAACTAGATATGATAAAAAAACACTTAGATTTACTTATAAATCAGAAAGGTGAAAAAGTAGCTTGTTTGGAAATGAGAAGTCACTTTGCTTGGTATTTAAAAGGACTTTCAAATACTAAAAAGTTAAAAGTTGCTTTACAACAAGTAAAAACAAAAGAAGAAGTGTTAAAATTACTAAACGAATATGAGGTGGAACAAAAATGCGCACAAGAAGAATAATAGCAAGTATTATTGATTTTCTAATTTTAATGTTATTCTTTGCTGCCATGATAAGTTTTATTCCCTTAAATGATAAAATAAAAGATGGATATGCCAAGATGGATAAAATTGAAGCTGAAGCTGGATCATATAGTAAACTTACTAATGAACAACTAGATGAAATAAATAAGATATCTTATGAAATTGATCATGAGTTTGTTAAATACTATTTGATAACTTCAGTTATCTTGATTGGCTACTTTATATTTGTGCCAAAACTTAAAAAAGATCAAACATTTGGTCAGAAGATAATGAAAGTTAGACTTGTTAATGATAATGAGATAACATGGAATATTTATATTATTCGTGCACTTCTTAATTCAGGCTTAAGTTTAACAATATTTTGTCCATTATTGCTTTACATTTTAAATAGAGTTTGGTATTCTAGAGTCACATCAATTTTATTAATGACTCAACTTATGTATTGGGTCGCTTCAACTATTATATTTCTAATAACAAAAGAAGCAATTCATGACAAAATAACAAAGACAAAAATAATAGAGGTGAAAAGATGAGAGAATTTACAGAACAAGAACAAGTTAGAAGAGATAAATTGGCAGAAATTGCAAAGGTTTGTAATCCATATCCAGAAAGATATGAAGTTACACATCGCCTTTGTGATGCTGCAAAACTAGAAGACGGAGTTAAAGACGTAAGAGTAGCTGGTCGTATAGTTTTTATGCGTAAGATGGGAAAATTAAGTTTCCTTAGAATTCGTGATTTAGAAGGAGATTTACAAATATCAATTAAGATTGATTTAGTAGGTGAAGAAAAATATGCTTTCTTCAAATCAATGATTGATGTAGGAGATTTCATTGGTGCCAATGGTGAAATGTTTACAACTCAAACAGGAGAAAAAACACTTCGTGCTGATGATTTTGAATTCCTAGGTAAAGCATTAAAACCACTTCCAGAAAAATTCCATGGATTAACTGATATTGAAGAAAAATATCGTCAAAGATATGTTGATTTAATATCAAATGAAGATTCTAGAAAAGTATTCTTAGGTAGAAGTAAATTATATTCATTCATTCATAAGTATTTAGGTGAAAATGGATTCTTACAAGTTGAAACACCAATTTTACAAAGTGCTGTATGTGGTGCAGCCGCAAGACCTTTCTATACTCATCATAATGCTTTAGATATTGACTTAAACTTAAGAATAGCTCCAGAAACATATTTAAAACAATGTATTGCTGCAGGTTTTAATCGTGTTTATGAAGTTGCAAAATGTTTTAGAAATGAAGGTATGGATACTGAACATTTACAAGAGTTTACTCAAGTAGAATGGTATGCATCTTATTGGAATTTTGAAGACAATCTAAAATTCTACCAAGGATTTGTTAGAAACTTAATGAAGGAATTAATTGGTACAACAACAATTGAATACCAAGGTCAAACATTAGATTTTGGTAAAGATTTTGTAAGAATCAATTATGTTGAAAAATTAACTGAAATATTAGGCTTTGACTTCTTAGAAGTTGAAGATCCAAAAGAATTAAAAGAAAAAATAATTAAAAAAGGATTATTTACTAAGAATGACTTAGAAGATTATCATTCATTAAGTCAAATAATTGATTTTGTTTATAAAAGAACAATTCGTGCCAACATAGTAGAACCAACAGTAATATATAATTACCCAGCTGTTTTAATTCCACTTGCAAGAAGAAATGATAAGAATAATAAAATTATAGATGTATTCCAAGTAGTAGCAGGCGGAACTGAACTTTGTAAAGCATATTCAGAACTTGTTAATCCAATTATTCAAAGACAGGCTTTTGAAGAACAATTAGTTGCTAAAGAACAAGGTGACGATGAAACAATGGAAATTGATGAATCATTTATGGGTGCTATGGAACAAGGTATGCCACCAATATCTGGATTAGGTTTTGGTATTGATCGTTTACTTATGTTAATCTATGATGTGCCATCAATAAGAGATGTTGTATTATTCCCATTAATGAGACAAAACGATGAAAAATAAGCATAAAATGCTTATTTTTTTTGTTTACCATAATTTCCCACAAATATTTGGTAATACTCCCAAATTAAAATTTTATAATGAATTTGTAAGGAAGGTGATAGATGAGAAAGAAACAAAGAATGGACTTTGAAAATTAGATAAATTATACACTCCTAATATATACAAAAAACAAAACTATAGATATGAGGTGATATATAAGATTAATATGATATAATTAATGCGAGGTGTCAATTATGTACAAAATATGTCTTGTCGAAGATGAAGTAAATTTAAATAATATTGTTAAAGCATATTTAGAGAATTCTGGATATGAAGTCAAAGCACTTTATAGTGGTCGTGAAGCAATGAATTATATTGGTAATGAAGTATCTGTTTGGATACTGGATATTATGTTAGGCGACGATATAAGCGGTTATGACATAATCAAAAAAATTCGTGAAACTGATGAATCAGTTCCTGTAATATTCACATCTGCTCGTGATCAGGAACTAGATAAGATTCTTGGACTTGAACTTGGTAGTGATGATTATATTACTAAACCTTATTCACCTAAAGAATTAGTTTTAAGAGTAAATAATATTATAAAAAGAGTTTATACAAAGGCTACGTCTAAGACAATTTATGAAACATATGAAATCGATAAAGAAAGAAGAATCGTATTAGAAGACAATAAAGAAATCTCCCTAACAACATTAGAATATGATTTGGTGCTTTTCTTCATTGAAAACAAAAATAAATCGTTTAGCCGTGATGAAATTTTAAAAAATGTGTGGGGAACTGATTATTTTGGTAATGATCGTGTAGTTGATGACTTAATCAGACGTGTTAGAAAAAAATTGCCAAAATTGAATATTAACACTCTATATGGATTCGGGTATCGTTTGTCATGAAAAAAGCAAAATTAACTTTATATAAACAACTGTTAGCTATAATAATTCTTATAGTAGGATTAATATTTATAACGTTGTTACTTATTCTCCCAAAACAAATACTACCTGTATATGAAGAAAGAATGTATCATACATTAGAACAAGCACTTATCGTATCAAGAAACGATATTGCAAATACCACAAGTGATGATATAGGATACATTTATATCTATAATGACACAATATATGTTTCAAACAATTTATCAAGCATAATTTCTTTAGACACTGGATCGATATTAAAAAATACAACAGATAGAGACGGAAAATTTACTTATAAAAATAAAACATATTATTATTCAACTTTTCGTGATTTAAATTACTATAAAGTTGCTATAACTAGTAACAACTATATAATTGAAATTCGAAAGGAGATCACGAAAGTACTAATTCCAATCATAATTATTGTTGCACTTATAATAATTGCTATTATATATTGGTGGAACAATATAATTATTACTAAAATAGAACATTTAAAAGAAAAGATTGACAATTTAGATAATAAGAATTATAAAGATAACTATTTGTTTAAATTAGATGATGAATTTATCATATTATCTAATGCCATTGATAATATGAAATTGACGCTTGAAGAAGCGGACGAATATAAAAATCAAATGTATCAAAATATCTCACACGATTTTAAGACACCTATATCTGTCATTAAGTCTTACATTGAAGGAATAGAAGACAATGTAATGAAACCTGAAGATGGTATAGATATTATTAAAGAAGAAACCCTTAAACTAGAACAAAAAGTTAATTCGCTTCTATATTTAAATAAATTAAATTACTTAAAAGATAATGATAAAGACCTAGTATTAGGTAAAGTAGATTTACAAGATGTTTTAAAGGATATTGTTAAGAAATTCCAATTACAGCGACCAGATATAAAATGGGAAATTACTTTTAGTGATAAAAACACCAATTTTAATGGAAGTTATGAGTTATGGGAAACAATATTTGATAACTTACTTGCTAACTTTATGAGATATACTAAGAGTACTATTAAAATAACTATTAAAGGTAAGAAAATAACTCTTTATAATGATGGTGAAAATATTGACGAAGATATTGTAAATAATATTTTTAATCCTTATACAAAAGGAGCTAAAGGTCAGTTCGGATTAGGTCTTTCAATTGTAAAAAGATCACTTTCACTTATTAAATATGATATAAGTGTTAAAAATGAAAAAAAAGGTGTAACATTTACTATAAAATAACAAGATTAAATCTTGTTATTTTTTAGTCTTTTAAAAACTCTTAAAAAATTGTATAATTTATATAGAATGGAGTTGGATATAAAAATGGCTTTACATTTACCAAAATATAAGAAACAAACACTTGAACACGCATTAGGTAAATATATGCGTCCAAAGTTTATTTATATACCATTAATAAGTGGTGGAGATACTAATATTACTGAATTAGTTCAAAAAGGTGACTATGTTAATAAAGGTAGTATTGTTGCAAGAAGAAAGGGAACATTTAAAATTCCTCTAGTTTCTAGTGTCTCAGGTACTGTTGTCGGTTTTGAAGAACACTTATGTTATACTGGTCAAAAAGTAAAATGTATTAAAATTGAAAACGATTTCAAAGATTCAGAATTAAATGTTAAGAAAGCTAGAAAACTAGCTAATATTTCTAAAAAACATTTTATTGAATTAATTCAAGAAAAAGGTATTATTGGTATGGGTGGAGCAGGATTTCCTACTTATGCTAAATATGATTCTAAAAGAAAAATTAACACTTTAATTGTTAATGCAATTGAATGTGAACCATATATAACAGCTGATCAAATGCTTGCTCTTAGTTTTTCAGAAGAAATTTTAGAAGCAATCGATGCCATTTTAGAAATAAATGAAATAGAAGAAGCATATATCGCAGTTAAGAAGACTAATACTAGTTTAATTGATGAACTTAATAATCATATTGGAACATATCCAAAAATTAAATTAGCTTTACTAGATGATATGTATCCAATGGGTTGGGAAAGATTGATTGTAAAACGAATCATAAAAGAAGATTATGATCGTCTACCAATTGAACTTGGAGTTGTAATTAATAACATTTCAACAATTTATGCCATCTATAGTGCACTTAAATATAATCGTGCTTTAACTGAAAGAACAGTTACATTTGCAGGTGATATGTTGAAAGTGCCTCAGAATGTAGTAGTTAAAATTGGTACTCATGTTAAGGAAGTAATTGAATCAATTGAAGGCTTAAAAAAAGGCAAAGATTATGTCTTTGTAGCAGGTGGCCCTATGATGGGACAGGCAATACCTTCTGATGATTTAATCATTACACCTAATATGAACTGCGTCTTAATTCTTAAAAAGTCTGAAGAAGTTGAACTACCTTGTATTAGATGTGGCAAATGTGTAGCTGGATGTCCAGCATTGCTTTCTCCAGTTTTAATTAAAGATAACATCAATAATATTGAAGAATTAAAGAAACTTCATCCTGAAAAATGTATTGAATGTGGAGCATGTTCATATATTTGCCCATCAGGAATAAAAGTTCGTGAATATGTAAAACTTGCAAAAGAAAAGATAAAGGAAGTGAAATAATGAAAGAAGCAGTAGCAACTGGTCCATTTTTAAGAACTGAAAATAAGACCAACAATATAATGAAACATCTTCTTATTGCATTAACGCCACTTGTTCTTTTTGCATTTTATAAAAACGGAGTTGTTCCATATTTAAATGGTAAAGTTACTCTTTATGGCATGTTTTTACCACTAATAGTTGTATTAGTAAGTATGTTTGTAACATTCTTTACAGAGTATTTATATGCAATTTTAGTTAAGAAAGAAACAAAAAATATAGGATACCATTTAAAAACTAAATATAGTATTTTCCCAGGATTATTTTTTGCAATGATAATGCCTCTTAATACTCCAATATGGATATTGATATTTGGAGCACTAGTAGCATCAATTATTGGTAAAATCATCTTTGGTGGATTAGGTAATAATATCTTTAATCCAGCTTTAGTTGGTAGGTTATTTGTAATAACTATATTTGCAGCAACTATTATGAGTAGTGGAGGATACCTAAATCAATATGAAGTTGATACTATTTCAAAGTCAACACCTTTAAGTAATTATGCTGCAGTTGAAACAATTGGAACATATGATACATTAGTTAAACCATATGGTAGTCTATGGAGTTTCTTCTTTGGAATGATTCCAGGATCAATGGGTGAAACAAGTGCATTCCTATGCATTATTGGATTTTTATATTTAGTTTATAGGAAAGCCTTAAAATGGCGTATACCACTTACTTATATAGCAACAGTATTCGTAATGACATATATTATTGGAGTTTTAAATGATGTTGGACTTTGGTTCCCATTATTTCAAATACTAAGTGGTGGACTCTTCTTTGGTGCCATATTTATGGCAACCGATCCAGTTACGAGTCCAACAACACCAATTGCTCAAGATATATATGGTATATTCCTAGGAATTCTTACAGTTGTATTTAGATTTTTAACATCTGCTCCAGAAGGAGTTTTAACAAGTATCTTAATTATGAACTTATTTGTTATTATTCTTGATAGAGTTGGAGCTAAAGCTAGATTTGATCTTAAAAAAGTAGTTGTTTTAATCTTAGTAGAGTTTGCTCTTGTATTAGGATTATCACTTTATATAGCTGAATCTAAGAATGTAGAAGTAAAAGTAGATCCGAACTTCAGTATTGTTTCTAAAGAAGATTCAGGAAACAAAAAAGTCTATGTGGCGACTCAAAAAGGATATTCAAGTACAATCAAAGCCAAAGTAATAATAGCTGATGGAAAAGTTGAAAGTGTTGAAATCTTAGAACAAAATGATAGTTTCTATTCTAAAGTTGAAGAAACTGATTATGTTTCTAAGTTTAAAGGTAAAAGTGATGTTAGTGAGGTTGATACTGTAAGTGGTGCAACTATAACATCAAGTGCAATTAAAAAATTAGTTAACAATGTTTTAACTGATTATAAGGGGTAGTATATGAAGAAAGATATAAAAGCAATTTTAGTATTAACACTAGTAGCCATAATATGTGGAGCTCTTATGTATTTAGTTTATAGCTATTATGGAGGTAATGTATGAAAAGAATCTGGAATAATATAACCAAAGAAAATTCTGTTTTTGTTCTATTACTTGGATTATGTCCAGCTTTAGCTGTTACAACGACATTTGAAAAATCTTATGTTATGGGGCTTTGTGTATTATGTGTATTACTAGGATCAAATATAATTATTTCTTTAATTAGAAAAATTGTTCCGGAACTAGTTAAAATACCAGTATTTATATTAATAATAGGTACATTTGTAACTTTAGTTGAAATTGTTCTAAAGAATGAACTTCCAGAATTATATAGTGTTTTAAACATTTATTTACCACTTATAACAGTTAATTGTATTATTTTTGGTAGAGCTTTAGAAGTTGCTTCTAAAGAAAATGTTGGAAGAAGTATCTTAGATGCAATAGGAACCGGTCTTGGTTTCACATTTGCCTTAATGATATTAGGATTTACACGTGAGTTACTTGGTAATAATTCAATTACTGTCATGAGTAGTGAAGGGATTGCTAAATTAACAGGTAGTTCCCTTGCTTTAAAAGACATATTTCCGAATTTTATTCCAATCAATATGATGATTAAACCAGCAGGTGCTTTCTTAACATTAGCATTATTGTTAGCTTTGATTAATTTTATCAGGATAAGGAGGAAAAAACATGTCACTCATTAGTATATTTATAGTAGGTTTCTTAACTGAAAATATAGTTTTGACAAAGTTCTTAGGAATTTGTTCATTTCTTGGAACATCAAATAAGCGTAAGAATTCATTCTGGATGGGACTTGCAGTTATATTTGTAACTGTAATTGCTAGTATATTTTCATATTTAATCTATAATTATGTTTTAATTCCTTATAAGGCAACATATTTAAGAACTTTAATGTTTATCTTAATAATTGCTTGTCTTGTTAAAATAGTTGAAATATTCATTAAAAAGGTAAGTAAGACCTTATATAAAAACTTAGGTATTTATTTACCACTTATTACTACTAACTGTGCAGTTTTAGGTACAGTGCTTGTAGTTATTAATAATAATTATAATTTCTTAGAAACACTTGTATTTTCATTTGCAAGTTCTCTAGGATACTTAGTTGTTATATATGTTCTTTCAACAATCAGAGAAAGATTAAATAATAGTGATATTCCAGAATCTTTTAAAGGTTATCCAATTGCTTTAATTGTTGCAACAATTATGGCACTTCTATTTGGGAGGTTTATTTAATGCCATTCTTAATTTTAATAGCTTTGATTGGTTTATATTTGTTTTTATCAATTAAATCAAGGAGTTCATATTGTAAGGGGTGTAATAAATGCAGGGAATAATTATTTTAGGCGTTACAGCTTTAATACTTGGTATTATTCTATCAGTTACTCAAGAATTATTACGTGATAAAAGAGTTGAAGAACTTGAAAAGAAACTACCAGGTTATAATTGTGGAGCCTGTGGACATGGATCTTGCAAAGGAATGGCTGAAGCAATTTTGGAAAACAAAGAAGAATATCACAAGTGTCGCATTTTAAAAGGAGATAAACTAGCTGATTTAGAGAGTTATCTTCAAAATCTAGATTGTAAATAAGGAAGAATTATAATATAATGTGATTGGAGGAGATAAATAGATGGATGAAATTTTAATGGAAGCCAGTTTGAAAATGGAAGCTTCTATTGAAAATATGGAGCATAGATTTGCTAATGTAAGAGCAGGTCGTGCAAGTGCTTCAATTGTAAATGGAGTTTTAGTTTCATACTATGGTGTTGATACTCCGCTTCAACAACTTGCAAATATTTCGATACCTGAAGCACGTCAAATATGCATAAAACCATATGATAAGTCATGTTTATCAGCAATCGAGAAAGCAATTTATGAATCAAATATTGGTTTAACACCAAATAACAATGGTGAAGTAATTATTTTAAATATTCCACCATTGACAGAAGAAACAAGAAGAGAATATGTTAAACAAGTAAAAGCAATGGCTGAAGAAGCTAAGATAGCTTTAAGAAACATCAGACAAGATGCCAACAATGATATCAAAAGATTAGAGTTAACTGATGATGACAAAAAGGCAGGAAATGAAGATGTTCAAGAATTGATTGACAAGTTCAATAAGCTTGTTGAAGAGAAGTTAAAAGAAAAAGAAGACGAACTAATGAACTTCTAGGTTTACACTAGTTCGTTTTTTTTGTGTAAAGTCATATTGAATCCCATAATTTCACAAGGTATAATTAAATTGAAAATAGGTATAGTATAAGGCGAAAGGAAGTGAAATTATGGCAAGATCAAATACATCTATACGATATAAAGCCGAGGAAAAAAGACGTCGTGCGATTATACTAGCCATAGTTTTATTCTTTGTAGGTTTGGCTATGATATTCGCAGGCACATATGCATATTATCGTAGTACTATTAATGGCACAGTAAGTGCAACTATTACAGCTTGGGTATTTAAAGCAAACAATTCTGCTTCAAGCTTTGCAATTACTTTATCACCTACACAAAACACAACCTATAATTCAACAATGGCTCCAGGAACTTCTGGATCTTTCAGCATCGCTTTAAGTACTGCTAGTAGTGGTCTTGCTGCTGATTACACAATAACATTTAGTAACTTTGCAAATAAACCTGCTAACTTAAAATTCTATAGTGATTCAAGTTTCACTACTGAAACAGATATCACTGCTAGTGGTTATAGTATAACTGGTACATTGAATGCTAATTCAAGTACAACTAAGACAATATATTGGAAATGGGCTTATGGTAATGATAGTTCGGTAAGTACTGATAATTCATCTGCTGATAAGAATGTATCATTTACTGCAACGGTAGTTGGCAAACAACATCAAGCATAAAAAATCAACAAATTGTTGATTTTTTTTATTGTTTTTAGTTATAATTAATATGGTGATAATTATGTTTGAAAGTTTAGGCGATCGTTTACAATCAGTCGTTAGTAAAATAAAAGGATATGGTAAGATCACTGAAGAAAACATAAGTGAGATTGTTAGAGATATCCGTTTAGCCTTACTAGAAGCTGATGTTAACTATACAGTAGTAAAAGAATTCACTAATAAAGTAAAAGAAAAAGCTTTAGGTGAGGAAGTTCAAAAGAGTCTAAAACCAAGTGAACAATTTGTTAAGATAGTAAAAGATGAACTTGTAGAATTACTTGGTGGAGATCAAGCTCCACTTGTAACTGATGGTTCGTTTAATATGTTGATGTTAGTTGGTCTTCAAGGTAGTGGTAAAACAACTGCTATTGGGAAACTTTC
>JAEEGL014861056.1_pt1 | contig 20822 bp, 13 predicted proteins | sample 9134231 | NCBI WGS metagenome assembly JAEEGL01 (sample SAMN16246548, study PRJNA631951) | gut metagenome | biome: gut microbiome; feature: rumen; material: fiber-attached | host: Bos | place: Iran: Karaj | collected 2018-10
GATAAGGACGGCAATATCAACTGCGAGATGAAGACCGAAAAGGGCGACATGAAGATCAAGGCTGCCAACAGCTTTATCCTTGAAGTCGGCGACAAGGTCAAGATAACGATCAGCAAGGAAGGAAAGATCTCGATCGAAGCGGCGGATATCAACAACCAGCTCACAGGCAAATTCGTCACACAGGCAAACGGCAACGTCAATCTCGAAGGCGCTACGATGAACGTCAAGGGAACGAACGCCACAACGATGGAGTCCGGAAGTATCCTGAGCCTGAAGTCCAAAGTACAGAAATCAGAGTAAGTGATACAGGATACAAAGTTCAAATGAAATTTGAGCTTGCTCGAAAATTCATTTGGACTTTGGAGACTAACGGATACGAGCAAGTAGCACGATAGTGCGGATTGCGAGTATCTGTAGAATTGCGAGAGTTGCATAGCAACGAAGCAATTCGTATCAAAAAAATAAAGGAGATAGCCATGGCTGAAAAAAACAAAGCCTATCTCGGCAGCGGAATGAAATTTCCACCCGAGGTAAACAAAGCCACCGGCCGGTTTGTTACCAGCGCGGGAGAGCAGAGTGTGAAGGAGTCGATCTACCTGATCCTGACCACGTCAATGACGGAACGCCCCATGAGGCCGAACTTCGGAACCACGTTGATGACATATACCTTTATGGACATGAGCCTGACCAACCAGACGCTGATCATACGGACCGTAAAGGAACAGATCATGATCAACGAGCCCCGGGTGGAGGAAGTCAATATCACGGCGGATACGGAAAGCCGGGACGGCGTGGTCTTATTCCAAATCAGTTATGTTGTCAGTGAAACGCACAGGCCGGACAGCCTTGTGTTCCCATTTTATTTGAACTCAGTCGCAGAGGAAGAAACGTATGAGCCAGAAAATTACCAACAGGAACCGGTGGAAGAAATTACATATTGATGACCGTACGGCCGAGGATATCGAGAATCGGATCATAGAGCTTTCCGCTTCTTACGATACCGGGTGGCACGCGGATCCGTCGGATCCCGATATCGGTCTCACGCTCGCGAAGATCTACGCGGGGCAGGTGAAGGAGAATATCGACCGGAAGAATGATGTTTTGGACCGGTATCATACCGAGTTCGTAAACATGCTGGATATCTCCCTTCTGCCGGCAAAGCCCGCCAGTGGCATCGTGGTCTGTGATCTTGTATCGGACACGATCCCCGGCGTCGGCATCGCGAAAGGAACGCAGCTCGTCGCGGGAGAAGCGGAGCCCATCATTTTCGAAACGGAGCATGGCGTTTATGCCACGAGTTCCGTGATCGCGGCGTCTTTCCTTGTGGACGCGGATTCGGGTTCCATTGTTCCGCTGAAGGGTGAATTTGTGAAACCGGAGATCGTTCCGGGACTTCGTTTTCAGAAAAGCTATCAGCAGACGGAGGAAGAAAACGAGGAAGGCGAAGAGATCAGCGCGCCCGGCGGCAATATTGAAGAGGAAGAGAACGTGATCTGGAAGAGCAGATATGAGCCGTTCCGCCTTTTCGGAGAGCTGGACGGTATCGACCAGAACGTGATGATCTTCTATCATAAGACCGTGTTTGATGTGGAAGATAATGACATCTTTGTCCGATTCGAAGGAAACGAAAACCTGGTCAAAATGATCGATGAAGGAACACTTAAATTTTCCTACATCGTGAAGGACGGGATCGAAACCATCACGGACGTGACGCTGATGGAGGACGGCTGCACCTTCCTTCTCCGGAAGAAGAAAGAGAATAAAAAGATCACCATTAATGATGATGTATACAGCGTGCTTCTGCTCAGCGCGGAGCAGTCGGTCAGCGATAATCAGAAGGTGTCGAGGATCAGCTTCGCATCCTCCGGATCGCCCGTCAGTGCGGAGAGCGTTTCCAACGGAACGAACGATCTGGATCCGGATCGTTTTGATCCGTTTTCGGATGAGCTTTCCCTGTACGCGACCTGCTATATCAGCCACGATAATTATTTCAGCAAGGCCGATTCCAATATGACCATCACCTTCGACGTGTCCTACGACGAGCATCGCATGACGCTGACGCCGGAGGAAGAGGCGGTGGAGCTCAAGATCATCAAGAGAAAGCCGCAGACCTACCAGACCGACAACCCGGCGTTCTGTACCGTGCAGGAAGTGGCGATCGAATACTTCAACGGTACCGGCTGGAAGCGTCTTCCGATCCCGGATCAGAGGGCCATGTTTGAAAGCGGGGAGGCTTCCCGGGTTACCTTGAATTTTGTCTGCCCCGATGACTGGGAACCGAACAGCAGCGGCTCGTATGAAGGCCGCAGCATCCGCATCCAGGTTCTGAAGGCGGACAACTGCTATATGCGGCCGGCGGTGCATACCTATCCGCATATCCGGAATCTGAAGATCTCTTACAGCTATGAAGAGAACTATGTGGAAGCGCAGCGCATGGAGGCCGTCATCGGCACCCGCCGGTTCGACTTGACTTCGAGCCAGAAATCCGAGAAGGGCTATCTTACCTTCCGCAGAGGCGAATATGAGGAAGACGCGCTTTACATCGGTTTCTCGGAACGTCTCGAAAACGGGCCCATAAGCCTTCTGTTCCAGCTGGAGGACGGGGTGCGCTATGATGAACTGGCCTGCCATTTTGAGTATTATTCACGGGAAGCGTTTCATCCGATCAAGATCCTGGATTACACGCAGGACTTCACCCGCTCCGGGATCATCATGTTCATGCCTCCTGCCGACATGCAGAGGAAGACGATCGAAAACCACCATCTGTTCTGGCTTCGGATCGTGCGTCATTCCCATTCGGCCGATAAGAACGAGAGTGTTCTTCCGATGGTGAACGACATCTGCCTGAACGCGATCCAGGTATCGAATATCGAGACCAGGGACGAGACGGATTTCTTTATCGACGAGGCCTCTCCGAATGTGAAATTCGCACTCGGCGTGACGAACGTTCTGGACGCGAATGTGTGGGTCAATGAGCTGGGCCGGCATTCGAGAGACCGAATGGTCGCCATGGCGGCGGATGATCCCGACAATGTGCGTGTGGAATACGATATCCTCGGTCAGATCACCGCCTTCTACATCAAGTGGAATGAGGTGCAGCGGCTGGAGACAGCGGAAGACCCGCGCAGCTACGTTCTGGACCGGCTGCAGAACAGGGTGATCTTCGGAGACGGCGTACATACCTGGATTCCCAAGGTGACGGACGGCGTGGCGTTAAAGATCCAGGTCCGGCGCTGCAACGGGCAGATCGGAAACGTGGAAGCCAACCATATCGATTCTTTCCTCGGCAGCGTTATCTATGTGGGTAACGTTACAAACCCGGCGAAGGCGTACGGCGGCAGCGATATCGAATCCATCGACAGCGCCCTGGAACGCGGTTCCAGTATCTTAAGCTCCCGCGGACGGTTCGTGACGATGCGGGATTACGAATACGCGATCCTTTCGTATTCCGATACGATCGATCAGGTGGCCGGCATCGTGGGCCGGACCATTTCCGGCAAGAGGGATGATTCGGAGATCAGCTTTATCCTGCTGATGAAGGACTTCCTCGACGGATCTTACGCGTTCCACCGGATCGTGGGCGGTTTGAAAAAGTTCCTGCTGGAAAGCTGCGAACTCACCGTCGTGCCGAATAAGCTCCATATCGTCGAACCGATCTATGTGGAGATCTCGGTCAGCGTCTGGGTCAATATCGTCAACATCGATGAGAGCTTCGAGGTGCAGGGGCTGATGGCGGAATGCCTGGATGAATTCCTGAATCCGCTCGGATACTATGAAGGCAGAGGTTGGAAAATTGGAACCCTGCCGAAGAAATCACAGTTACTGATGCGGCTGAATGTCTTAAAGAGCAGAGCGATCGTTAAGAAAGCGGTAATGATCGCGAAGTTCAGAGATGAATCGGGACCTCACGAGATGGATCTCGAGGACGTGGAGGTATCGCCCTTCATGTTATGCACCGGAGGAGAGTATAAAGTACACATCCTCTACTAACCAAGATTAAATAGAGAGGCAGTTGTTGATCATTAACGTCGGACAGCGCGCTGCGCATGTTGTTAACGGCGTGGAAAGTGAGTGAAAAATGCTTGATTATTACAGCCAGGAAGGAAAAACCTTTATAGACAGATACGGGGAGGCTTTATCGCAGATCCCGCTGTATACAAAGGAGTGGACCAACTTTAACCCTTCTGATCCGGCGGTGACCATTCTCGAGACCTTATGCGGCTACGAGACAGTCCAGCAGGAGATGATCTTTAATGTTCCGTTTGAGGTCCAGCAGAACCTCATGAAGATGGTGGGCTTTGAGATACGAAAAGGCCGCACGGCAAGGCTGCTTCTTTCCGCTGATAATGTGACAGCGCCCTATACGCTGCCCGCAAATCATAAATTCCAGATAGGGGATCTGACCTTTGAGACCAACAAGGCCATCACCATTGACGACTACCGGATCACTTCGATCTACGGCGAGAAGGAAGGGGAGTTTACGGACTTTACCCATCTGATGGACCGTGAGACCAGAATTCCGGCAGAGATCTTCGGCAGAAGGCCGCAGGCGGGAAACGCGCTCTACATTTATGTGAACAGGCTTCCCGAGCCGGAAAAGGAGATGATCTTCTATTTTACGTTAAAGGAAAGATTTAACCGGAACCCGTTTACCGAGCACATGGGCAACTCCTTTGCTTCGATCCGGTTTGAATGCTTCACCAAGCGCGGTTTCGTCCGTATGAACGCGAAAGACAATACGAACGCGTTCCTGACCAGCGGTGAGATCCGTATGCGCCTTCCTTCTTCCCCGGCCATGGAGTACACGGGCGGACCGGGAGAGGGCTATTGTATCCGCGCAATCTTAAGCCAGGCGGATTACGACATCTTCCCGAAGGTAACTTCGGTGGATGCGTTCCTGTTTGAGGTTTGGCAGAAGGATACGCTTTCCGAATGCCAGAATTTCCATAACCGCACCACGGAAGTGGAGCTGGTCTCCGAGCTGGCGGAAGAGGCGTACATCGATGTGTACTGCAAGGAAGAAAAGGGCGAATCCTATCACCATTACGAGTTTGGCGGAGGAGACCGGGAAGGGCGTTTTGTGGAATTTACAAAACAGAGCTTCGGTCATTTTCTTCTGAAATTTGACAAGGAAAAATACGGGTTTGCGCCCGCGAAGACCAAAAATTCGGTGAAGGTCGTGATCTATACGGAAGGCGTCATGCGGCAGTACGCGATCGGCCGTGTGCTCGGATATGATGACCAGGTGATCGAGCTTCCGTATAAGCATCTCACCAACGACACCTTCTGCATCATGGCGCGAAGGGTCACGGAGGACGGGGATGAGATCTTTGATTTTGTACGGCCGGACAAATACGAGGAAGAGGCGCTGACGTATCATCTTCTCGAAAACGACGGAAAGATCATCATCGAGGATGCGGGCGATTTCATCGGCGCGGAGTTATATCTGGCGGCGGTGGCGGTGACCCGCGGAGCGGACGGCAATATCCGTGCCGGAAACGAGCTGGTCTCCCTTCATGATGAGAGCGGAGCCGTCTATTTCAACCCCGGAGAGGGTACCGGCGGGTGCTTCCGGGAACGGATGGAATCCGTGCGGCAGCGTTTCCTGCAGGATATGGAAATGCCCTATACCGCAGTCACCGAGCGGGATTACGAGCGTGTGGTCAAATATACGCCCGGGCTTTGCATCCACAAGGCCAGAGCGTTCATGGATGAGGGCAGAAATCTGGTCCGCATCTCCATCAAACCGGGAACGGATGAGGATTTCCCGCGGCTGCTGGAGAGCTATAAGACCATTATCCACCGGCAGCTTGAGATGCGCCGTCTCCTTACGACGCGCGTGGAGCTGGTCTCGCCGGCGTATTCGCAGGTGGACGTGACCGGAACGATCTATGTGAAGATGCACTATGACAACAGCAGGGAGATCATCGAGGAAACGATCAAAGCGAAGATCGATTACCTGAATTCGGAGAAGAATTTCGGTGAGCTGCTGAAGTTTGATGATGTATTCCATGCCATCGAGCTTTTGGACTGTGTGGAATACATATACGAGCTGTCGCTGCGGCCGAAGACCTCGGCACACGCGAAGATGCAGGACGCGGACATCCTTCCCGCAGAGAACTGTCTGCTTGTCCCCGGAACGATAAATCTGGAAATGATCACCTTTGAGAAGTAGAAGGAGAAGGAGAACATTATGGCGATCAATTATTCAATTAAAAAGAACCGTCTGAAAAATGCGCTCCTGATCGGAATGGAGATGGACGACGAGGGCGTGCTGCACACCAAAGAGGACACTACCTTTCATTTTCTGATCATGCGCGCCATAGACAGCGCGACTGAGGATGCGGAATGGGGAAGATTCAATTTTCATATTGACATTCCTGAAAATATGGTATTCTATGTATATGCATGTGCTCGTAATATGGATACGATCTATGATGAACGGGGCACATACAAGCTCGACGACGTCCTTACGGACCCAGAGGGAGACCCTCAGGGAAGAAAAAATTTTTTTGATGAGCCAAGAGGCGCACGTTTTGTTGGCAAATCAGATATTCTGTTGTATAATCTGAAAGGACGGTATTTATATCTGATGCTGGAGATCGTCGGAACCGGCGTCGGAACCGTTAAAAATCTGCGGGTTCAGAGGGACAGCGATACCATGTACAATGCCTTTCCCGAGATCTACCGGGAGCGTGGTTCGTTCTTCCATCGTCTGATCTCCGTGTATTCGAGCATTTATAATGATTTTGATGAGGAGATCGTAAAGCTGCCGGAGCTGCTGAACCTGGATACGTGTCCCGTCGAATTTCTTCCGATCTACGCTTCGTGGCTCGGGATCGACATCAGCGGGGACTATCTGGAGGAAGCGGTCTGCAGGGACTTGGTGAAGGAAGCGTATTCCCTGAACCGCCTGAAAGGAACGAGAGCCTGTCTGGAGCGGCTTCTGGAGATCGTTCTCGGCGAACGGCCGCTGATCCTGGAGCAGAATACGATCCGGGCCTATCAGGAAAAGGGCGACATCATCGGAGGGAACCTGGTGCAGGAATCCATCTATGATGTGAACATCCTGATCCGTAAAGCGCTTTCGGAGAGCGAGCAGTTCCAGCTGGAGTACCTCATCGATCAGTTTAAGCCGATCCGCAGCCGGATCCATCTGATCCCGCTGAAGGATACGGGTGTGCTGGACAGCAATATCTATCTGGATATGAACGCGCAGGTTTCCGGCGAAGTATTCGCCACACTCGACGACTATCAGGATATCAATGGAACTGTTGTTTTGCAGTAGTTCTCTGATATAAAACGAAAGAAAGGAAAAAAAGACAATGCAGGTAACAGAGACCAGAGAGGGTGAAGTCATTCAGCTGAGTGTTGAAGGCCGTGTTGACACAACGACTGCTCCGGATCTTCAGAAACAGATCCTGGATGCGTTCCAGAAAGTGAGACACGTTGTCATCGATTTTATGAATGTGGAATACATTTCCAGTGCGGGACTTCGTGCTCTTCTTTTGGGTCAGAAGACCGCAACCAGCAAAGGCGGATCGCTTAAGATCCTCAACGTGAACGACGCTGTGAAGCAGGTATTTGATATGTCCGGCTTCAGCAAGATCCTGACGATCGAATGAGAGATAAATAGGACCGGGATATGGTTGAATTAAAGCTTCAGGCCAGTGACGACACGATCGACGATGTGCAGGCAGCAGCGACTAAGCTTATGGACGAGATCGGTTGTTCTGACTCTTTTAAGGTGTCGGTACTGATCGTCATAGAAGAGATTTTTGTGAACATTGCGCATTACGCATACGGCGGAGAGCCGGGAGATGCAGTAGTGGAATTGGAAGCCGGGTCAAAATGCTTCCGCGCGGTGTTTAAGGACCATGGGATACCGTACAATCCTTTGGAAAAAGATGACCCCGATATTACTCTTTCGGCAGCCGAAAGAGAGATCGGGGGTCTTGGCGTGTTTATGGTTAAGGAAATGTCGGACCGGGTCACGTATGAATTCTCAAATGGCTGGAACATTTTAACCGTTGAAAAAGACTACGAATGATCTTTTCAGATCATTCGTCGCCTCGGTTTTTATAGGAGTCATCTGTTGTTTCGTTCGTAGTCGATGATGATGATGAGCTTGAAGAACTTGAGGAGTTGTCCTCCGCATCGGGATTATAGGTTCCGGCAGCGAGAGCAGCTTTACCTTCCTTACTGGTCGGTGACTGACCGCCGTTGGATTCATCACGAGTTTCTTCTTGCTGGAGAACGCCGAGAGCAGTAGCCATTTCGGCGTTTTCTCCGTAAGTGTGGTTCAATTTCTGAGCATCTGCGAGGGTTTTCTTTTGCTCCTCGCTCATTTCGGTGGCTTTGGCGATATCTTCGCCCTTGTTGGCTGTCTGGCCGGAAGATCCGGAACCGGACCCTGAGCCGGATCCTGATCCAGACCCGGAACCGGATCCAGACCCGGACCCGGAACCGCTGTCACCGGTATCTGCGGATGCTTCTTCTGTTCCGGATGCTTCTTCCGAACCACCGGGACCGGAGGTGTCGCCCACATCATTTCCGTGGGGGTTGCCTACGAAGTCAGAAGGTCCTTCGCCTTCTTCCGGCCAGGGATCGGGAACGGGAACAGCGCGGACTTCTTCCGGAATATCGGCTTCGTCCATCTCTTCGAACCATAAGTACCCGTTGAACGCATATCCGGTCTGCAGGCCATCCTTTGTAGAGGCTACGATATAGGACCACAGATCACCTCTGTGGATGACATAACCGGGAGTTCCCGGAGGCATCTTATAAAGGATCTTCGCTTCCAGATTAGGCTGCTCGCGAAGGCGCAGGATCGTGACACGGTTCGTGGTCGTGATCTTGTAGAAATGCTGAACCTCTTCAGCAGGCTCTTCAACCGTTTCCGTTTCTGTTTCGGGTTCCGGTTCGGGCTCTTCCTCCACGATGGGTTCATGAGTGCTTTCTGATTCGGGAAGAGGCTGTACAGTACCATCCTCAGAGGTTGCAGTACGAACGCCGACTGCAGCGGAACCGACCACGGTGTCGATCTTGTAATCCGCAGGCGCGGTTTCCGAGGCGACGGCTTGTGCTCCGGCTCCCGGATTTACGAGAAGCAATACCAGAGCCAATGCGGCCCCGCCACAGATCGCCGCGATCGCTATAATAAAGGGGATTTTGCTTTTATTCATGTTTCAATGCCTCCTAACGTGGTTCGGGTTTTATGAAGTGGGAAGCTGGATGTAAATACCCATACCCTTGCCCTGTGTGCTCTTGGCGTAGATCGTTCCGCCGTAGTAATTCACGATGGCTTTTGCCTGGGTCAGACCCAGCCCGTTACCGCTGATGCGGTTGCTGCCTTGATAATTTAATTCGAAGATGTGCTTCGTCTCATTTTCCGGAAGACCTTCACCGTTGTCCTTTAAGACCACAAACAGATCTTCTTCGATATTGGAGATGGTGACGATCAGAATACCGTGCCGGTTCATATATTTGATGGAGTTGTCCATGATATTCCGGAACATGATACGGAGCATTTCAGGATTTGCCTTGACCATATAGGCATCCTTGTTGGAAGAAACCCTGATCGCGATGCCGGCTCTCTGCGCTGCATCGGAAAGCTCTTCGGAAGCGGTTTTCGCGACCTCGATGATGTTGATCGTCGAAGCCGGATTTTTCCGGATCTGCGGCAGGAAGGACGCACCGTCATCTTCTTCCGGCTCCTCGGCAGCAGCGGCTTCCGCAGCCAGTTTGGCGCTGGCCAGCTCTTCCGTAAGGGTTGCAACCTGGCGTTCCAGCTCAGCAGCCTGCTCCCTGGCGCCTGCGAGTTCTTCCTTCAGGGTTTTTACGGCAACATCCTTCTCAGAGAGCTTTTTATTGATCGCTTCTTCCTGTTCTTCATCCTTTGAACGCAGGACGGCGTTCTCCGAGCGGAGCATTTCAAGCTCTTCCAGAGGATCGGTGGCGCCGCGCCAGCATAGATAGGCGAAGCCGATCATCAGGACGCTCTCTACGATAAAGAAGACGAGCATCAACGGAAGATCTGCTCGTATAAAGAATACGAGGAATAAAACATAGGAAACGATTGAGCCTGCGAGAAGCAGTTTTTGTTTAGCGTTCATGGTCCCTCCTCAAATTATACTTTTCTACACTCGACTATAACACAGGCAAAGTCAAAAAGCAAGTAAAATATTTATTATAACATAAATTTATAAAAAAAGGAAGTGTTTTTATGAGATTGTCTCAAAGACTTATCGATGAAAACAAAAAAAACGAGAAAGATAAGCGGCGAAAAGCGTATGACCGGCGGCAGGCCGAGGACGAGGATGTCGAGACCCTCACCTATCACGAACCGATCAAGACCGGTTATCTCAATGACAGCAAGAGCGTGTTCCAGAGCGAAATGGGGAAGGGCATCAATACCGACCCGGACATTTTTGAACGGACCGCGATCTTCAAAACAAAGAAAAAAGAAAACACGGAACAGACATGAAAGAGAACATATTATTGTTTCGGACTTTTCGGAACAGGTTCATATAGTAATGACAATGCAGTTTAAAGAATAAACGGAGGACGACAGGAAGTGGCTGATAAACACGAACCAAAGGCCTTTGCAACCTATAACGATTATATGAGGCACATTTTTGATTGTGTCAACCGGTGCCTGAACGAGTACCTGGAAGGGATGAAGACCGTCTACACCAACGGGCAGGGCGGTTTCAAGAGCGTTCTGTATCCTGACCTTGAAGTGGCCAGCGATACCACGCAGGAACAGCTCCTGAAATTTTCCCGCGAAGAAGGGAACGCGCAGGCAGCGGCTGCCGCGTCGGAAAGCGAAAGCAGCGGCGGCGAGGAAGGTGATCAGGATGACGATGATATCTTAAATCTCTTCGGCGGATCCTCGGATGAACAGGAAGAAGACGACGACGAGCCGGATGAGGATGACCTCGATATCATGGATCTTCTCGGTTCCTTTGGTATGGAAGACGAAGAGGAAGACGAAGAGGAGTCATCGTTTGGCGGAGGCGGCGGAGGCGGCGGCGGAGAGACCGCGTCAGCGGCTCTGCCGAGCACGATCCCGGCGTTTTCTTCCATCGCGGAACGGATGGAGTGGATACAGGAGAGCGCGAAGCTCGCAAAGGAGAAGGGAGTATTTATGCCCTTCTATGAATTATGTACGAAGATGGGATTTGAAACCTTCACGATCTTCTGCTTCGCCTGCGGGATCCTTTCTTCCACGCAGACCGATTACTCCGGCGTTTTCCAGATCGTGAACGAAAACGGGAACCTGTCTTCTCCGACGATCGAGTCGGCCAGCAAGCTTTATTTCGGAAAAGAATATTCGATCACCGGCGCATACGGCGACATGTCCGTCTGCCTGGAGCAGCTGCTGCCGGTCCTGGATCTTCGCGTGGTGCCGAGCATGCCGTTCTCGACGGTCGTATCCCCGGATAAGCGTATCATCGACTACCTCTTCGGGCGCGACCGGATGAAGCTGGATGAGAACTACTCCCGGTTCATGCGGATGCTGACAAAGGAAAACGAGGAGCTGGACAAGATCTTATGCAATGAAAACGTGCTGGAAGCCATGCGAATCGCTTATAAGGAAGGAAGCCGCCTGTTCTCGTACCACGGTGACGAGGGCTCGGGGCGGAAATTCTTCGTCCGTCATTTCTGTAAGGAAAACGGGCTCCGCGCGATCAACGTGAACTGTAAAAAACTCTTCGTTTACGATTTCTCCTTTGTGGAAAAGGCGATCTGGGCGGTGACGAGAGAGTGTATCCTGACGGACGGCTGCTGCGTGCTGGATGAGCTGCAGTACCGTGATGAGGAAAAAGAGAAGTTCTTCGGTTACATGGACCTTTTCTTCACGAAGCTGACCGAGAAGGGCATCACCGTGTTCGCGAACTCCAAGGAAACCGTGAACTTCAAGGAGATCACAAAAGAGCAGATCACGCTGCTCGAGCTCGCGCCTCCGGATATCGACGGCCGTGTGGCCTGCTGGAATTATTACGCGCAAGGCTATTCCTTCGGAGAGGACGTGGACTTCTTCGAAATGGCGACGAAGTTCCTGTTCACGCCGGGCAAGATCCGCGACGCCGTGCATTACGGACGGTCGCTCTCGGTCATGGACCGCGCGGAGGAGATCAACAGGGCCACGCTCTTCAAGAGCTGCAACGCGCAGATGTCCTCCGAACTGAGCCAGAAGGCAACGCGTGTGGATGCGAAGTTCGGTTTCGAAGACATCGTTATGAACCCGGACCAGAGAGAAGCCATCGGCCATGCTATCGAGCAGATGAACAACAAGAAAACGGTTTACGAGGACTGGAACTACATGAAGAAGTATCCTTACGGCCGCGGCCTTACGGTGCTTCTTTACGGGGCTCCCGGTACCGGTAAGTCCATGATGGCGCAGGTTCTCGCGCATGAGCTGAACCTCGAATTGTACCGTGTTGATATTTCCAAGGTTGTCGACAAGTACGTCGGTGAAACTGAAAAATCGCTGTCTATGATCTTCCGCGAAGCCAAGAAGTGTAACGTCGTCTTGTTCTTCGACGAGTGCGATACCATCTTCGCGAAACGTGCCGACGACGGTGGCTCGAACCAGGCCTCCGCCAACAACAAGACAGCCCTTCTGCTTCAGGAAATGGAAGCTTACGATGGCGTCTGCGTGCTGGCCACGAACTACAAGCACAACATTGACCCCGCTTTCTTCCGTCGTATGAAATACATCGTCGAATTCCAGTTCCCGAACGAGGATACGCGTGAAATGCTTTGGAAGACAACGGTTCCGAAGACGACGCCTCTCGATGAGGACGTGGACTTCCGGTTCATCGCCGAGAAGTTCGAGTTTGCCGGTGGTAATATCAAGAACTGCATCCTGAACGCGGCGTTCCTGGCTGCGGAGGATGAGACGGCGAACGGAAAGGTGTGTATGCGCCATTATCTCAAGGCGATCCAGTATGAGTTCGTCAAGGTCGGCCGCGTCTTTACCCGTGCGGACTTCGAACCGTATGGAGATGTCTTGTTCGGGCCGGCGGTGCACTGATAAGCGTTTTTGTTTCGAGAGGGTACTGTTCGCTTTGGCGGGCCTCCCGCTGCGGTATGCCCGCCAGGGGCGAACAGTACCCCACTGCAAAGTTTTATTCGTATAAATATATAGTTATCTTGTGGACTTTAATTTCCTGCAGCATGGAGGGAAACACATGAAGAAAAAAGGCTTTTTCGCGGGCATGATCGCCTTTTATGTGGTGGCGGGAGCGATCGCCGTCGGCGTATTTCTCGTAAATAAAAACATGAAAGCTCCGGAAGTCGAAACGGCTCTGGAGGATCCGGAAGCCGCGGCGCTTGCCCAGGCGCATATGGAGGAGCTTCTGCATCGGAATGAGCCGCCGATCGTGAAAGAAACCGAGACGGAGACAGAGACCGAAACCGAGACGGAGACAGAAACCGAAACGGAAACGGAGACGGAAACCGAAACGGAGACGGAAACCGAAACGGAAACAGAAACCGAAACGGAGACCGAAACAGAAACGGAAACCGAGACAGAAACGGAAAAAGAAACCGAGACCGAGACCGAGACGGAAACGGAGACCGAAAAGAAGACCACAACGTCAAGCAGCTCTTCCAGCCACAAGAAGAAGGAAACCACACCCACTCCTTCTCCGGAGGAGATAGCGGCCCAGCAGCAGGCGCAGGCCCAGGCGGAGGCGGAAGCGGCAATGGCTGCGGAAGCAGCATGGCGCGCGGAACATGGGATGTGAGATAAAACGGAGTTCTGTTTGGATACATGAGCAAAATAGAAGGAGTTGTCCATGCTGAGATCGATCGAAGAGAGAAAAGAGCATAAGAAAGACAATACGGATGAGCGGAAACTGGACAAAAATGTGCAGGACGAGTTCGACGCCGCTTTTATGAGAAGCGAGGAGGACCAGGAAGAGGAAGAGGAAGAGCAGGAAGAGTCTCTGGCCCAGCCCGGCGGGAATGAAAGCGATCTGATCGATGAGGAGGAAGAGGTCGGTACGCCCAGAGCGGAGAACATGACCGAGTTTGAAGCACTGCAGCCGAATATCAGTCTGCGGATCCGTGATGTGGTGGACGAGATCCACAACACGCCGTTCCAGAATAACGAAGGGGCGGCGCAGCTTGGATCGATCACGCGCAGCGCGGAGGGTCTTCTCAAAGTCATCGACCGGAAGATGCCGCTGAATCCGACGCTTGGGGATGCGGAACGTTGGAAGGACGAGTTGGAATTCCTTCTGGTCCAGTTCAGGGTGGATTCGGACAACTACATAAGAGAGCATGTCCGCCCGCGGTCCAGAGAGGGGAAGCTCAGAAAACGCTGGGTCACGCTGCTCGGCACGGAAACGGACAAGATCCAGAACATCATAGCGGACTGCTTTGAAGGCGCGGTTTCCGTGGAAGGAAAGGATACCTGGGGCGAGGCGGTCGCAGCCACCTTCCGAAAGGATGAAAGGCCCACGGAATCGGTCGGAGGTGAGCCGGGAGAAGCAAAGGAAGATACGCCGGTGGATGATCTCGGGAGATCATTCTCGTTGGATCAGGATAACACGTATGATCTCCTGCAGACAGGGTTTGAGCTTCTTCGGGACAATCCCCAGAACAATGATGATGAGATCGACAAGGAGAGCTCTTCCGTAGCCGTCGTGCAGAGCGGAGCCCTGCAGTTCATGCAGGAGTTTGCCGCAAAACATGTGGTGGGAGATGAGGAAGAGCTGATGGACATGATGGATGATTATGTCCTCAAAGCCCGGGAAGTGGCGAACGCGGGAAATACGTTCCTTCGGGAACACCGGTTTACAAAGACCCCGGTCGGCCGCGCGAGGAAGTCCGGCGTGGCGGCGATCACACGGTTTGCAGAGCTTTTAAGGGATACGGCAAGCTCCGGAGGAAATATGCTGATCCGGGCGTATCTCGATGACATTCAGGAAGTGGAGCGTAAACAGAAGGGCGAAAACCGGACGGTCGGGATCGTTCTCGAGGATCTGATCCGGCAGTATCTGGGGCCGAACGGCATACGGAAATGGAACGGCTCCGTGGTGATCTGAGCTTATGTTTTCATACGAGGAATATTTTGATGACCAACTGAATACCGTTCCCTATGGTTCGAGGGATGAGCAGCTCTTGGAAGTCTTTAATTTCCTCGATTTGATTCTGGAAAGCTATCTGGAACGAAAGGGCTTAAGCACAGATGAAAAGCTCTTTTCCAGGGGTCTTGTGATCACGGAATCGGAGGTCAGGAATTATTATCAGGAGCCGCCGATCCTGCGGGATGTGGACGATTTTGATCCCTTTCTTTCGGAAAGCTATAAGAAGGCGATGGAACACATCCACGCGCGGGCAAAGGTGACCAAAAAGGTGAAGCTTCCGCTGTCCGAGGTGGAGAAGCTCTTTTCGCTGACGAATTATGAACTGCTTGCCGTGATCCTTTCGCTTGCGGTCCGGATCGACCGGAAATACGAGAGGATCTTCGGTTTTCTGCAGGATGATGTGGCGGAAAACCGGCCGACGGCGGGGCTTTTGGAGGCGCTTTATAACCGCTGCATGGAATCGGATCTTTCGCGGTCCGAAGAGCTTTTGGACCCGGAAGGGAAGATGGTGACCTACTTCTTCAAGCTCCCCGGCGGGAAGACAAGAGAACGGCGTGACGGCCTGTCGACGCCGCTGATCTTAAACCGCACCATGGTGGAATTCCTGATCGGCCTGGAGAAAACAAAGGACCATGCGTCTTTGTTCCGGGAGATCATTGAAAAAGAGAAGATCCCGGTGTTTTTTGACGAAGAGTTTGAACAGATCAGACACATCGAGAAGTCCGGGGCGGAGAAGGTTCCGTTCCATTATATCGAAAGCTCGGATCCGGGCGCGGTCACGCATCTTCTGTATAAGGTGATCACGCCGAAGAAGCTGCTGTATGTTTTTGACGCGGATAATCTCAGGGACTATACGCAGGAGGAGCAGAATCAGGCGGAGAATGATCTGCTTCTGATCACAAGGTTAAGAAAAGCCCGGATCGCGGTCAGAGTAACCAAACCGGAGGCGGTGGATTCCAGATCCTTCCACTTCCTTTTTGACAAACTGAAAAAGAAGGCGACAGACGCGACTGTCTATATTTTCGGGATGGAAAAGATCCCGGAGACCATTACCCGGGAAGCCGTTCCGGTCATGAAACTGGAGGATCCGGATGTGCGCCAGCGGACCGAGATGTTCTCGTTCTTCCTCAAAAACAGGAAGCTGGAAAAAGAGCTGGTGCTGGAGGACGTGGCGGACTGTTACGACATCACCTATTCCACGATCAAAACGGCTTCGGAACACGCGATCTCAACGACCGACGCAAGAAGGGAAGAGGTGCTGAGCAGAGAGCGGCTTCTGGATTCCCTTCTGCAGCTTAATTCCGTAAGGTTTGACGGGCTCGCCACGTTGGTCCGCGCAGTATACCGCTGGGAGGACATTACGATGGCGGAATCGCAGCGAAGGGTTCTGAAGGTTGCCTGCGACCGGTACCGCCTTCGGAACCGCATCGGCGACAACTGGGGGCTCAAGAAAAAGAACGCCTATGGCAACGGGGTCAGCATCCTGGTTTACGGCCCGCCCGGAACCGGGAAGACAATGGCGGCGCAGGTGATCGCAAACGAACTTGGGCTTCCTTTGTACCGGATCGATCTTTCCCAGATCTTTTCCAAGTACATCGGAGAGACGGAGAAAAACCTTTCCGCGATCTTTACGGAAGCCAGCAAGGCCAATGTGATCCTCTTTTTTGACGAGGCGGACGCGCTGTTTTCCAAACGGACGGATATCGTGAATTCCAACGACAAGTTCGCGAATTCGGAAACGGCTTACCTTTTGCAGAAGATCGAAGAATACCGCGGGATCTCCATTCTCGCGACGAACTTTTTCAATAATTTTGATACTGCTTTTGTACGCCGCATTACCTATGCGGCCCACCTGGAAAGCCCCAACGAGGAAGAACGGTACCAGCTCTGGACGAAGACGCTGCCGAAGGATGTACCGATGGAAAAGAACATTGATTTCCGCTTCCTGGCGGAGAAGTTCGAGCTCTCCGGGAGCAATATCAAAGCCATTCTTTACAGTGCTTCCTATATGGCCGGCGCGGAAGGCACAGAGCTTGGTCCGAAGCATATTGTAAAGGCCATGAAATTTGAATTTGACAAGCTTGGCAAGATGATCGACACAGCTGATTTTGGAGTATACGCAGGACACGTTTTCCGTTAGAAGGAGAAAACTATGGATCACCAGAATGATATAGAACTGAATGAGATCAAGATGGACGATATAGGTCCGATTGGTGTGCATCAGGACGAGGAAGAGCATCATGATCAGGTCCCCCCACAGCAGGGGCACGTGGTTGGCAATGAGGGAAATAACGGCCCCGGCGGTAATGACGGGCCCGGCGGAAATGACGGACCGGAAGAAGAACCGGGGCTGGATACGCCGCTGGCCGACAAGTTTCATAACATTGACTTCTATCAGGGAATGATCACCGAGCTTGGCAACATTAAGAAAAAAGATTCGGCCAACATGAAGCCCATCATAGAATCGATGAATGAGCTTATCCTTCAGATGAAAGTGCATCTGGATGAGAATACCGGTTATGATCCCGATCAGCAGATCCGTCCGGTGAAGCGGATCTATACGGAGCTGCTTCGGGCCTGTGACCACTATATCCGTGTAAATATCGGGAAAACAAACAAGACGAAGAAAACCGGGGGACGCCGGCTTCTTTGCGTGCGTAAGATCCGAACCAGAGCCGGGATCGAAAACGGAATGCTGAAGGGCTGCTTTATGCTGGCGCATATCGTCGCGCGTCAGAAAGAGCATAAGGTCTCCCAGTATGTGTGGAGCGATGTCTTTCTTCTGATCTCGGAGTACAAGAAAGAAGAGACGGCCGATTATTCTCCCGATGATAAGAAAAAATCGAAGGAAGAGCTGAAAAGAAAGCATGAACTCCAGGAAGCGTTCCGCGGTCTTGACAGTCTTCTGGTGGAAGTGGAGAAACATACAAGAGAATCCGATGTGGAGGATGGTTATAAGGTCGTTTTCAAGGGAAAAGAAATCCGTAAGTTTATGTTTTCCCCGTTTCCGAAATATACGGCGGACTATGAAGCGGAAAGGGGAAGATTTGAAACGCTTTATAAGGATACGATCACTCTCTGTAAAACGATAAGTGAGAAGATCGAGGCTGGGAATGCGGGCGGAGCGCCGGATAGAGCGAAGCGCCAGCTGGGCTTGCGAGCCGCTTTGACTGCGTTTCAGAATTTCCTGGAGAAGGAGCTTGCGGACCTGGATCGGACCAGGGATGCGTTTAATATTCTCTTTAAGGAAAAGCGCATGCATTCCACACATTATAAGTGGTGGGATGCGATGAGAGGCCGTATCGTGAAAACGAAGCCCGATGATGAGGCGGATCCGAACAAACACGATACGGTGAAGGAATACCTGGATGCGCTGAACGGAAGTCCCTACAAGGCTTCCGAGAGTACCGAAAAGCAGGATAAAGATCTGATCAATACGATCCTGCAAAAAGGAGAGGCCTTAAATGCGCTTTTGGAAAAAAAGGTGAACTTTAAGGAGGATGGGGACGATCCATATCCGACACAGACCGAGAATGTGGAAAAGGCCTATAAGGAACTGAAAGACGAGAGCAAGCGTTTTCTGGACAACCATGCCGAAAACGGACGTTCGGAAGCGGAGACGACCTTCCGGAAACTGGTGCTCGGACTGCATACGCTCTGTACTTCCCAGAGCGCGAATCTCAAGGGAAAGGCAAAGGCTTTCCGGGACGCGAACTACAAGCCGCCGGAGCCTGCGCAGGTCAATGATCAGCCGCAGCCGCAGCCACAGGCGAAAGAATTTACCTGGCATCAGGTCGTCGATGATCTTGCCAAAGAGAAGCCGATACAGGAGATCCTTGTGTTTGATCAGGATTTCCGCGACTCTTCCGGTAAGGAAATCCTTTTCAGGTCGGTCAATGCGCCGATCTTTGCAGCCGGCGAAAACGGCCCCAAGATCAATACCAGAACGGTCCGCATGGGGAATACACCCGACAGCTATCTGATCTCTGCGCTGATCGGGCTGGCGGAATCCAATCCGGGATATGTATACAACATGATTCGTGATAATGATGACGGAACGGCCACCGTCCGTCTGTATGCCAAGCCCGATGAGCCCGTATATATCAGGGTAAGGAAAAGTATACCGGTCGGCTTAAGCGAGGATGAAGTCAGCAAGGGCGGACTTTGGGCCTATCTTGTCGAAAAAGCGGCGGCCCGTATTATAGAGCAGAAGAATGTTTCCGAACTGGAAAATGTTGCAAACCCGGTCGCGGATCCGAAAGCGAAGCGGAACGAACTCCGATTCAGCGATCTGAGCAACGGAACGCCCGAGCTTGCGTATATGCTTCTCACCGGTAAGAAGGGAGATACCGGGGAGAAATTCGGCGCGGATAAAAAGGATGAAAATGAAAAGAAGGAAGCAAGCTGGAATGCGATCAAGGATGCCGTGACCAATAAAATGGTTGTTACGGTCGTTTCCCCGCAGGGGTTGGAAGAGGGGATCGCTGCCAAACAAACCTATTATGTTGCCGGTGTTACAGACCTGAAGATCGGAGGGGAAGAAACGATCTTCCTTTATAATCCCGTAGGACCGGGCAGCATGGCGATCGATTATAAAGAGGAAGAAGGAGGAAAGGTCACTGTTTCGAGGATCATGAATCATGATTCGGGGCAGTTTGCGATCCGCAAAAAGGAATTCCTTGCCGCATTTCCGATGGATAAGGTCTTTATCCTTGATTCAAAGGATATGAAGAATGTGCCCGTCGGGAAAGCCGCGGATTATGATGGGGAGCAGGTCGTCCCTACGGTCAATACGGACACGCTCTCGAAAAGGACGATGGATCAGCAGAAGAAGACGGTCAATGTGGATATTTCGGACAAAGAGCACGAAAAGCGGTTTGGCGATTATATGCTGGACCGCACGGATACGCCTGTTTTCGGACCTTCCGTAAATCCGAGAGCCGCGCTCGCTCTTCCCGGTACAAACGGTGCCGTGATGGCGGTGCTGGTTTCGATCGCGGAAAAAGAACCGGATTTTCTTGCAAATATGATCCGGGATAATTTAGACGGTACGGCAACCGTTCGCTTTTACGCCGGAGAAGACAACGCCACAGAGATCGTGATCAAAAAATCCGTCCCGAAGAATGTGGATCATAAAATGCTGCAGGAAAACGGGTTATGGGCGTATCTGATCATGAAGGCATATTCTGCGTTTGTCGTCAGAGCGAAAGACTTAAAGGGGAAAACCAGAGGCACACATACGAGAAATGAGGACGCGATCAAAAATGCCGTCCAATACGATATGGAAGATACCAGTGAATTGTCCATGGCAAGTGTTTATTCCCATCTTACGGGCAAAATACCTTCCCGTCTGGATCAGTTCACCAAGCGCGTGCGATACGATAATGATGAAGAGTATACTTCAACGGATTCATGGGGCGTTTTGCTGAACGCTCTTGATAAAAACTGTGTTGCTACCTGTGTCAGCTCGAAGCCTTCAACCCCGGGGCTCCTTCCGGAACAGGTCTATACCATCGTAAAGAAAAGTCCGGATCCGGTGGCGGGAGAAGATGGGCTGATCCTGTATAATCCCGGCGGGATCGGAAACAAGTCGGTGAAATATGAAGGAGAACCGCCGAAGGCTGTCGAGGGAGAATCGGAAGACGGAACCTTTGTGATCTCCAAAACGGATTTCCTGAGGGACTTCAAGGATTCCACGCTCATTGTAGATCATAAAAC
>JAEEGL014979757.1_pt1 | contig 20822 bp, 14 predicted proteins | sample 9134231 | NCBI WGS metagenome assembly JAEEGL01 (sample SAMN16246548, study PRJNA631951) | gut metagenome | biome: gut microbiome; feature: rumen; material: fiber-attached | host: Bos | place: Iran: Karaj | collected 2018-10
ATCCCCAACGAGTACGACAAGCTGATGGCGCTCATCGGCTCCGACGGCACCAACGCCTACACGAGCTTCGACCAGACGGTCTACGTAGAGAACATCCCGTCCAACGAGATTGAGAACTGGGCCCGCATCCAGGCCGACCGCTTCCAAAACATGGTCATCCGCGGTTTCCACACCGAGTTGGAAGCTGTGTATGAGGAGTATAACCTCTACCTCTCCGACGACAGCGAGAAGATGCTCAATGCCCTGCTCTATAAGCTCTTCCCCAATCACCCCTACGGCACGCAGACCACCATCGGCACGCAAGAGCACCTGAAGAACCCGAGCATCACCAACATCAAGAACTATTTCCACAACTACTACTGCCCAAACAATGTCGCCATCTTCATGGCAGGCGACTTCGACCCCGACAAGACCATCGCCATCCTCGAGAAGTACTTCGGCGACTGGCAGCCTAACCCCGACTGCAAGCGTCCTGAATACGAGGAACTGCCTGCCTTGGCTGCTCCCGTGGACACCGCCGTCGTCGGTCTCGAGTCCGAGCAGCTCTACCTGGGCTGGGCCTTCCCCGCCGCCAAGGATGCTGCCTGCGACACCCTCTCGCTCATCAGCGAAGTGCTCAGCAACGGACGCGCCGGCCTCGTCGACCTCGACATCAACCAGAAGATGACCATGTTGGGCGCATTCGCCGGCGACTATCAGCTTTGCGACCATAGTATCTTCTTCATGGGCGGTTCGCCGCGCGAAGGTCAGACGCTCGAGGAGTGCCGCGACCTGCTCGTGGCTGAGCTCAACAAACTGAAGAGCGGCGACTTCCCCGACGACATCCTGCCTGCCATCATCAACAACATGAAACTGAACGAGATGCGCTCACTCGAGAACAACCGTGCTCGCACGTCGATGTTCGAGCGTTCGTTCATCAACGGCATCGACTGGAAGGACTGCGTAGGTCGCATCGACCGCATCGCCGCCCTCACGAAGGAGGACATCGTCGCCTTCGCCCAGCGCCACTTGACCGACAACTTCGTCACTGTGTTCAAGCGTCAGGGCGACGACCCCAATATCAAGAAGATTGAGAAGCCCGAGATTACAGCCATCCCCGCCAACCGCGACAAGATGAGTGCCTTCGTCAAGGAGATTCAGGACACCGAGGTCGAGCCCATCCAGCCGCGTTTTGTCGATTTCAAGAAGGACTTGACCGAAGGCGCTTGGACATCCAAGATTAACGATGAGCCCGAACATAAGCTGCCGCTCATCTACAAGCAGAACACCGAGAATGGCATCTTCACGCTCGTCTTCCGTCTGCCCTTCGGCACGGCTGCCGACAAGCGCATCGACGCCGCCAGCGACTACCGCGAACTGCTCGGAACCGACTCGCTGACCGCCGAACAGGTGCAGCAGAAGTTCTACGGCCTGGCCTGCTCCTTCTATGTCAATGCCGGTAGCTATCAAACCGCCATCGGCCTCACCGGTCTCGACGAGAACATGCCTGCAGCGCTGGCGCTCCTGGAAAACGTGCTCAAGAACGTTCAGGTCGACAGCATGGCTTATGCCGCTTACGTAGCGAATGTGGCCAAGGCTCAGGCCGATGCTAAGCTCGAGCAGCAGCAGTGCTTCGGCCGTCTGCGCGCCTACGGCATCTATGGACCTCGCAACAGCCAGCGCGACATCATGACTGCCGCCCTCTTGGCTCAGACCAACCCGCAGGAACTCGTGGACATCCTCCACTCGCTGACCAGCTACGAGCATACCGTCCTCTACTACGGACCGCGCTCGATGGGCGACCTCACCAGCCTCCTCACCGAAGAACACCGCCTGCCAGCCGAACTGAAGGCGCCTCTCGCCTTCGAGGAGTATACCGAGCAGGCGACGCCCGCGACGGAAATCCTGCTGGCTCCTTACGATGCCAAGAACATCTACATGATGGCATTCAACAACGACGAGACGCCCTGGCGTCCCGAGATGATGCCCGTAGCAGCCCTCTTCAACGAGTACTTCGGCGCTGGCATGAACGGAATCGTGTTCCAGGAACTGCGCGAGAGCCGCGGCTTGGCGTATAGCGCACGCGCCTTCTACGACCAGGCTCCCGACCGCAAGGGACATCCCGAGACGAGCTATACCTATATCATCTCGCAGAACGACAAGATGATGGACTGCATTCGCACCTTCAACGAGATTCTCGATACACTGCCGCAGAGCCAGAGCGCGTTCGAGATTGCCAAGCAGAGCCTGACGAAGCAGTTAGCCGCCCTACGTACGACGCGCTTCGGCGTCATCAACGCCTGGCTGGCTGCTCAGGACCGCGGCATCGACTACGACATCAACGAGAAGATTTACAACGCCCTGCCTGACCTGACGCTCGAAGACATCGTGAAATTCGCCAACGAGCGCATGGCCGCCAAGCCCCGCCGTTACATGATTCTCGGCGATGAGAAGGAACTGAACATGCAGGCCCTCCAAGGCGTAGGACCCATCAAGAGAGTAAGCTTGGAAGAGGTGTTTGGGTATTAAAAGAAGACCCACCCCCTAACCCCTCCCTAAGGGAGGGGAGTGGCCTCACCCCCAACCCCTCTCCAAGGGGAGAGGGGAGTATATACCATAGAGCTTGAAGCTTTTACGTTGAGATACTATTTCATTATTTCTATTCTATGATGCTAAAACGTTTATTCTTAATTCTTTTGGTAACCACTCCCCTCTCCATTTGGAGAGGGGTTGGGGGTGAGGCTGGAGAGCTGTATGCTATGTCCACTCCTCTCTGGCTCCGCGCCTCCGCCATCTCGCCCGATGGGCAGACGATCGTCTTTGCCTACAAAGGTGACCTCTTCAGCGTCCCCACGGCAGGCGGTCTGGCTCGTCAGCTCACCAGCAATGCAGCTTGGGACGGTCGACCCGTTTGGTCACCATCGGGCAAGAAGATTGCTTTTGCCAGCGAGCGCGAAGGCAGCCTCGACATCTACGAGATGAGCGCTACAGGTGGCGAACTTACCCGACTGACCACCCACTCGGGCGTCGAGACGCCCCTCGCCTACCTGAATGAGGATGAGGTCCTCTTCAACTTCGCAAGCCTCCCGACGACAGTCGACCGGCAGTATCCCTCCGGCACCTACACCCATTTATTTAAGGTTCGCACGCGCGCGGGAAGCCGTCCCGAACGCGTCAGCGACCTCACCGCAGGCGACGTAACCATAGGCCCGAGCGGCTCGCTCATCTATGACGCCATCAAGGGTTACGAAGACCCTATGCGCAAGCATCACACCAGTTCCATCGCACGCGACCTCTGGCAGGTCACGCTTCCCTCCGTCAAGTCTGTTGCGACTAAGTCGCAACTCGCCATCCCCTCCTTCCGCCAACTCACCACCACCAAGAGCGAGGACCGCTGCCCCGTCTACGTACAGCAGTCCAACACCCTCTATTGGATCTCTGAGGAGAGCGGCACAATGAACGTCTGGAGTCGCGAACTTCGTGATGGCGCTAAGGCCAAGCAACTGACCAACTTCAGCGAGATGCCTGTGCGCTACCTCACCGCTTCGCTCGACGGCACGCTCTGCTTCTCGTGGGACGGCGAACTCTATACAATGCGCGCGGGCGCTCAGCCCAAAAAGGTGAAGATAGACATCATCGCTGACTCAAACGAGAAGGATGCCCTCCACTTCGTCTTCAGCGGCGGCGCCACACAAGTGTGCCACTCGCCCAAAGGCAAGGAGATTGCCTTCGTCCTGGGCGGCGACGTCTACGTCACAAGCCTCGACTACAAGACGACGAAGCAGATTACCGACTCACCCTCGCGCGAGCGGCACGTCACCTTCAGCGAGGACGGACGCAGTATCGTCTTCGACAGCGAGCGCGGCGGTCGCTGGGCGCTCTACCGTGTAAGCATCAAGGAGAAGGACGAGAAGCTGTTCACCTACGCCACCGAACTCACCGCCGAGGAGCGCCTGACGCCTGAGGACCAGACTTGCTTCGAACCTGAGTACTCGCCCGACGGCAAGAAGATTGCCTTCCTGCGCAACCGCCATGAACTCTGCGTGCTCGACGCCAAGACAAAGGAGATCACCACCGTCATGCCTGCCAAATACCAGTATTCCTACAGCGACGGCGACCAGACGTTCTCGTGGGCGCCCAACTCCAAGTACCTGCTCTCGGAGTATATCGGTTCAGGAGGCTGGAATCTCAACGACGTTGTGCTCGTCCCTGCCGACGGAAAGGGCAAACTGGTCAATCTGACCAACTCGGGCTACAGCGAGGGCAACCCGCGCTGGGTGCTCGGCGGCAAGGCGTTCATCTTCCAAAGCGACCGCGCCGGCATGCGCAGTCATGGCTCGTGGGGGGCCGAGAAAGACCTCTACATCACCTTCCTCAACGACGAGGCCTACGAACGCTTCAACATGAACAAAGAGGAGCGCGAACGCTTCGACGAGGCCGAGAAGGAACGTAAGGACAAGGAGAAGAAAGCCAAGGAAGAGGCCGACAAGAAAGCCAAAGAGAAGAAGGAGCAGGCCGACAAGAAGCGTGCCAAGATGACCGACGCGCAGAAGAAGAAGCTCGACGAGAAGGAGGCTGAAGCCAAGAAGAAAGCCGACGAGAAAGAGCATAAGGCCGACAGCATCAAGGCCTTGAACCCCGACATGAACCTCAACGACCTCGATGTACGAACGGTCCGCTTGACCTTCAACAGCGGCAATATCGGCGACGCCGTGGTCAACAAGGAAGGTACGAAACTCTATTACGTAGCCTCCAACTACCCCAACGGCAACGCCCTCTGGGAACGCGACCTCGACAAGGGTTCTACGACAATTAAAGCCTCAGGCGTAGCCTTTACCAACTTCGACCTCGCCGACGACGGCAAGACTGCCTACTATGCACAAGGCGGCCGCATCAAGAAGCTGGACATCGGCGGCGGCAAGATTTCCGACGTCGACTTCGAATGTTTCCACAACGACTACCCCGCGGGTTGGCGCAAGGAGACCTACGAACACATCTGGCATCAGACCCACGAGAAACTCTACGACCCAGGCATGAACGGCGCCGATTGGACGATGCTCCACTCACGCTACGCCCGCTTCCTGCCGCATATCGGCAACACGCGCGACTTCGCCGAGATGTGTTCAGAACTGCTGGGCGAGCTCAACGTCTCGCACACTGGCTGCCGCTATCGTCCCAGTGGTGGCACGGGCAACACGCTCGCTACCGCTAACCTCGGCGCCTTCCTCGACGACAACTTCGACGGCGATGGCCTGCGCATCCTCGAACTGCTTCCTGGCACTCCGCTCACTCGGCAGAAAGGCGTAGGTCCCGGCTCCATCATCACGCACATCGACGGACAGAAAATCAAGGCTGGCGAGGACTACTTCCCGCTGCTCGGCGGCAAGGCCGACCGCTACACGCGCCTGACCATCAAGAACGCCAAGGGCGAGACGAAGGACTACACCGTTCGACTCGCGGCCTCCGTCGGTGAAGCCCTCTACCGCCGTTGGGTCGAGCGCAACGAACAGCTCGTCGACAGCCTCTCGAAAGGTAGATTGGCTTACGTGCACATCGAGAAGATGAACACGGCCAGCTTCCACGAGCTCTATCGCAAGCTGCTGGCCGAGAAGAACCGCACGCGCGAAGCCGTCATCGTCGACGTCCGCCACAACGGAGGCGGGTGGCTCCACAATGACGTCTGCGAACTGCTCTCCGGCACAGCTGCCGCCACCTACACCCCTCGAGGGCAATACATCGGCGACGACCCCTACAACCGCTGGACTAAGCCCTCATGCATGCTCGTCTGCGAGGACGACTACTCCAACGCACACGGCACGCCGTGGCTTTACAAGGAGTTGGGCATAGGCCCCCTCATCGGAGCACCTGTGCCTGGCACGATGACCGCCGTCTGGTGGGAAACGATTGACGACATCGTCTTCGGCATTCCCGAAGTGGGCATGCGCGACCGCAAGGGACGCTACCTCGAGAACCAACAACTCGAACCCGACCACCTCATCATCAGCCAGCCCGCCGACCTCCTCTATGGTCATGACGAGCAACTCGAAAAGGCAGTTGAGCTCATGTTAAAGAAAAAATGAACAATACTTAAGATAGAAATGAAAGGAAAGCGCGAAGATTTCGCGCTTTTCTTCTTTTGTTTCCACAATTTTGATTACCTTTGCAGCGCAAAGCCAACGAGCGTATGAAACTCATCCTACTGTCCACTGCCGATTTTTTCGTCGAAGAAGACACGATTATCAACGCCCTCTTCGAGGAAGGACTTGACCTGCTGCACCTACGCAAACCCAACAGCGAGCCCGTCTTCTCCGAGCGGCTGCTCACACTCCTTCCCGAGCAGTGGCACAACCGCATCGTCGTTCACGAGCATTTCTACCTCAAGGAAGAATTCAATCTCCGAGGCATTCACCTCAACGAGAAAAATCCCGAACCGCCAGCCAACTACAGCGGGCAGCTCAGCCGCTCATGCCACAGCCTGCAAGAACTTGCAACGCTGCGAACCGGCATGGACTACGTCTTCCTCTCACCCATATTCGATAGCATCACCTACCCCGACCGCCATTCGGCTTACACCGAGCAGCAACTGCATGACGCCACGCGCGCCGGCCTCATCGACCGCAAGGTGATGGCCGCTGGAGGCATCAACAGCGAGACCCTGCCCATGCTCGCCGACTACGGATTCGGAGGAGCCGTCGTCCTCGGCGACCTCTGGACGCGATTCAACATCCATTCCGGACTCGACTACAAGGAGGTCATCGCCCACTTCCGCAAGCTGCGCAAGGCTGCAGGGTGAACAGGCGCAGACCGCTGACGCCTTACCGCCTCCGGCTGAAGCGCAAGGCTCCATAAACATCCGACATCAAACTGCGGCCAAGCCGCGCATAAACATAAAAACCTCAAAAAACTGCGGCCAAGCCGCGCAATACAATGAACAACTTCCTCGTCTTCTCTGGCACAGCCACCCGCTATCTGACCGAGAAAATCTGCCTGAGCCTCGGCGTGCCGATGGGCAACATCACCATCACCCACTTCGCCGATGGTGAGTTCTCGGTTTGTTACGACGAAACCGTTCGCGGGCGCGATGTCTTCCTCGTGCAAAGCACCTTCCCCAATGCCGACAACCTGATGGAGCTCCTCCTGATGATTGACGCCGCCAAGCGTGCTTCAGCCCGAACCATCAACGCCGTCATCCCCTACTTCGGGTGGGCTCGCCAAGACCGTAAGGACAAGCCGCGCGTGGCCATCGGAGCTAAGCTTGTGGCCGATATGCTCTCCGTAGCAGGCATCAACCGCGTCATTACCATGGACTTGCATGCCGACCAGGAGCAAGGATTCTTCGATGTTCCCGTCGACCACCTCTACGCCTCAAGCGTTATGCTCCCCTATATCCAGAGCCTCAACCTCGAGAATCTGGTCATCGCAACGCCCGACGTCGGAGGTTCAAAGCGCGCCTCCACCTATGCCAAATACCTCGGCTGCCCGCTCGTGCTCTGCAACAAGGTGCGTCGTCGTCCCAACGAAGTCGCCTCAATGCAGATCATCGGTGAAGTCGCCGATGCCAACGTCGTCCTTGTCGACGATATGGTCGACACGGCAGGCACTATCACCAAGGCCGCTGACCTCATGATCGAGAACGGAGCGCGCTCCGTACGAGCCATCGCCAGCCACTGTGTCATGAGCGGTCCCGCCAGCGAGCGCGTACAGGCCAGCAAACTCGAGGAAATGGTCTTCACCGACAGCATCCCCTACAGCAACCGCTGCGCCAAGGTCAAGCAAATCTCTATCGCTGACCTCATCGCTGAGACCATCCGCCGCGTCGAGGAGAACCAAAGCATCAGCAGCCAGTACCTCATCTAACCTGGCCCTGCGCCCATACCCCTCTCGCTGCGCCTCCTCCCCTCCGCGATAGCGCCTTTCGCCCTCCGCAATAGCGCCCCTCCCTCTGCGATAGCGCCCCCTCCCTCCCCTCAGCCGTAGTGCCCGGCGATTTCGTCGCTGGTTCCAATAATCGAACAACAGCGCCCCTCCCTCCGCGACAGCGCTTCCTCCCTCCGCGATAGCGCCCCCTCGCCTCCACAACAGCGCCTTTCGACCTCCGCGATAGCGCTTCTCGCCTCCGCGACAGCGCTTCTCGCCCTCCCCTCAGCCGTAGTGCCCGGCGATTTCGTCGCCGGTTCCAATAATCGAAAACTCTTTAACCATTAAAATTACGCGACAATGAAAAAATCTCTGTTCATCTGTGCTATGGCTTTCGCCATGCTCCAAGCACAGGACATCAAGGCCAGCGTGGTCATTGACGACGACAACACCACTATCGTCGAACAAGCTGAAAAGCAAATCAAGGAGCAGGAAAGCATTATCCGTGACCTCAAGAAGAAGCAGCGCGACCTCGAGAGCGACCTCAAGGACATCAAGAGCCGCATCAAGTCTGCTCAGAATGAAGTCAAGGAAGCCAAGGCCGTCATCAAGACCCAGAAGGCTCACGAGAAGGCCATGAAGAAGGCTGCCGATGCCGCTTCTGCTTTCAAGAACTAAGCATCCGCTTCTTTTAATCAGTATTTTACAACGCGAAGGCGTACAGTTTCATCAACGGCTGCGCCTTCGCTTTTTGTGTCTTCACCTTCGCCCTTCTACATGCCTACAGACGCAGGCCTTCACACGTATATACGCTAAGGCTTACACGTATATACGCTAAGGCTCACACGTATATACGCTCAGCCCGATGCGTATATACGCGTAAATCGTTGCGTCGCTACCGCTTGTTCGGAACGAGGAGTTTGCCGCGCTTGAACTGAATAGGCTCGATGTACATCATACGAGGATAGACCTCGGTAGCCGAATAATGAGCATGATAGACGATGTGCAAACGTCCGCGCTTGTCGGTGAAAAGGGAGTGATGACCCGTTCCTATGCGCCCTTTATGATGCGAGAGGATTGGGTTCTCTGCAGCCTTCGTCCAAGGCCCGTGAATAGACTTGGAAGTAGCATAACCTACGCCGTAGTCGGGGCTGCGGAAATCGTTGGCCGAATACGTGAGATAGTAGATGCCGCGGCGCTTGATGACGAAAGGACCTTCGGCCACTTTCCCCAGATGTGTCTCCCAAGGCTCTTTGGCGCCGAAGCAGGGACGGAGCGTTCCAGGCACTGGCATGAGGTCATCGCTCAGGTCGCACATCCAGATGAAGTTGCCATCGGTGAAACGCACGAAGAAAAGGTAAGCGCGTCCGTCATCGTCGAAGAAGACGGAGGAGTCAATACATTTCTCATCGCCAATCAACGCCTGCATCAGCAACCCTCCACGCTGACGGAAAGGCCCCGTGGGCGAAGTGGCGGTGGCGACATAAAGGTGCTCGTTGGCAGAATAGAACATATAGAACGTATCGCCCCGCTTGTACACCTCGGGCGCCCAAAACCAACGCTCCTCGGTCGTGTTCGCTCGCGAGAGCGCCAAGCCTGCCGTCTGCCACGTCTTCAGGTCGGTGGACGTGAAGCATTCAATTCCATCGGCTGCATGTGTGCCGTAAGCATAGTAAGTGCCGTCCTCCGTGAGGATGTAGGGGTCGGCCAGAGGCACGTCAGTCTGCGCGACAGCACTTAGGCTGAACAGGACGAACAGAGCGCCCGGCAACAACATCTTTCTGATATTCATAGCAAAACGTGTTGTTTGTGTTGAAGTGAGGAAGTTCATGAAAGCGGACGAGCACTCACGGACGGAAGTGAGCAAGAGTCTTGAGGCGGTCGTCCTCGTCGTCCATCAGGAAGAAATGAGGACGTCGGACGGTGCGTCCGTTGATGACCTCGTGACTGTGAACGCTCAACAACAGGCGTCCCTTCCAGTCGTGGAAGAGCATGCCATGACCGTAGTTGGAGGGCGTGAGCGGCTTCGGCTCGTGAATCCAAGGACCATCGAGCGTACCACTTTGGCTGTAGACCACACCCATTGTATAGTCCTTGCCAACCCAACTGGTCCATATCATCCCGAGGCGACCCGTCTGCGTGCGGAACAGCCAAGGTCCGTCGGTGACTACATTAGGCAGTGAGCCGTCGGCTCTGAAATGCCGTGTAGGAGCCACCGCCGCCTTCACCGCAGCAGGCGAATTCGCGTTGACATCGCCATCGACAGTCCAAGGCGCATCGCTGGCACGGAACAGCAGTTGCGACGAACCTATACTACCCGACAGGTCGTCAGAGAGGCGAATCTTCTCAATCGTGCCATCGAGGTTCTGTAGCCATTCGTGGCAATAAACCAAATAAGGATGGCCATCGGTATCGACCCAGAGCGTGCCATCGAGGGTTGGCTTGAAAGCAGGCAGGTAGACGGGGTCCTTCATCGGACGATAGGGTCCATCGGGCTTGTCGCTCACTAGTACGTGGCAAGCTCTACGCGGAATGCGACGTCCGGCTACGGAATCGATGGTGATAGCGTTGTTCGTGAAAGTGGCGAAATAATAGTATTTGCCTTTGTACTGATGCAGTTCGGCCGCCCAAATCTGCGGGTGAGCGCCCATCCACGAAGTGGAATCTATTTCGATGACATTGCGCGGTCCGTTCCAGAAGCGGAGGTCCTTGCTCGTCCACATCAGTCCGCCTGTGCCGGTCATGTAATAGGTATGCGTAGCCGAGTCAGCGAGGATGCAGGGGTCGCTCAGGATAATACTGTCCGTTGGTACGTTCTCGCGGTACATAGGCAACCTACGTCGCGATGCTATCGGCTGATTATTGGGGGTGGGCTGCACCGCCGGAGTAGTAGGCTGCTTGGTAGGCGTAGCCTTCTGCGGCTTAGGCGTCTCTTGTTGCGTCGTCGGTGTCTGAGTTGGCGGCGTTACTTGCTGCGTTGTAGGCGTCTGCGGCGTAGGCGTTACCTGCTGAGTCGTAGGCGCAAGAGACGGTATTTCAATGGTCATAGGCGACACAGGCGTTGCCTGTTCCAATGGCGTTTCGGGAGTCAACGGCTTCGTCGGAGTATCCGTGTTCGACGTCAGATTTGCCATCACTTGCGAAGAAATAGTCGGTTGGACGACAGGCGCTTCGGTCTTCACCGACTGCTGTTGTTCATCGCTTGTGTAGAACTCAATCATCCGACGTAGAGCACGCTGACAGACGGGACAGAACTCCTCGACCTCATTCACTTTCATCCTACATTCCTGCGCGGGACGATAGACGCCTTTCGACTGATAGCCAGCTCCCTCGTAGACTCCTACTTTTGTCGTCAAATCGCGCCCGTCGGGCTTCGTCGGGATAGCGGTTCCGGGAGTGATCATGTCCTCCCATTTGTTGGTAAAGTGATGCAAAGTCGTCAGATTAGGCTCCCAAGGCTCGGTGTCGGACGGGTAATGCGTCTCGGGGTCGTCGCCGTAGGCATACTCGTCGCCCAAGCCGCCGAACGAATGCCCGAATTCATGGACAATCACCTCGTAGCGCATACGCGGACATTTGGCTGCAGCCATGTTATAGCTGTTGTAGATGCCACCTCCGCCGTACTCGCTCGTGTTGGCGAGAATGATGAAATGTTCGAACGGGATGCCTGTCATCACATCGTACAATCGCTTGATATGCAAGGTTGTGAGATAACGATTGCTATAGAATGTGTCGAAGCTCGAACTGAGTGCCGTATTCTTCCAAATGCCCAAATGCGGAATCGAAACGCCATTGTCTTTGGACACTGGCATAACAGCGATGAAATTGAAGCGGTCGATCATCGAGCGGAAGGGTTCGTGGGCTTGAAGCGCCATAATACTACTGTCGCAGACAGCAAGGAAGTCCTTCATCTGATTCTCTGCAAACCCCTCGGCCACGAAAGCTACGTTGATGCACTTACGCGGATCGCCTCCCTGACGAACATACTTCCAACGCGTTGGCTGCTCACCGCTGCGGTCGCGGATAAGAATATCACGCGGGTCTATGCGATGGCGCAAGCTCGACTGGACGCGTCGGTGCGTGTCGACAAGCTGGCAGACGACATCGACCGGCCGCTTCGGCATCGGAATAAGAAACGTATTCTCGAAGGACTTCTCCGTATGGCGAGCTTCCTCGGTCTCCTGCCACTCCTGGAAGAGGGTCGAGAACGAATGGCGATAGAGTGTGTCGCCCGTACTGGCATCGAGCACCGTCAGTTGTCCGTTGCCCTCGAGCGGCAGACGATTGAGACGATGGCGACGGCCATACCAACCTGCTGTCTTCGACAACTGGTCCACTGCAATATGCTGTGTCCGGTTAGTGCCAGAGAAGATATAGTCGATGCGGAGCGTAGAATCGGTGAACACGCGGTCGAAATCGACTTCACGCGCTGAGCCCTTCGCACACACACACGCCAATACAATCACAAGAAACGACCGATGGATGACCAAGGAAAGGGGGTGAGCTTTCATAACATGGAGAGTAAAGAGTTATCAAGACTTTGCTGAGCTGCAGAAAGCGCTTCAACGGCAAGCACGAGAGTTGAGCAAACGGGGATGAAGCTCAGACAAGCTATCACTTAACCGTAATCTGCCCTCGCACCGACACCTCGTCGAAGAGTGTGCTGCCGATGTAGACGCTGAATGAGGCGCGCATGATCACAGGATAATTGCCGGGCATTGTATTGCGGGGCAGGAGGAATTTCACGCGAGGATCGCGCTTGCCATAGCCGTCGTAGTTGTCCTCCACCTTTAGGATAGTATCCTTGGCAGCTCCGTTTTGGTCAAGGCAGATGGATTGGATAGTCCATGTGTAGGTGGTGCTGGCAATGCCGTTTCCCTTTGCCTGATGAACACAAATGAGTTCCAAGCTATCACCGGGGATAGCAGGCGAAGGATTGGACTGAATCGCGCCGAATTGTGGACGGATGTACTCGCTCTTCTCATCATCGCATGCAACGAAAGCGGAGATTGAAAAGAATGAGCATAACATAAAAGCAATCAGTTTCTTATTCATCTTATGTTAAAGTTTTGTTTTAATGCTTGATATAGACGTTGAACGGGCAGACCGACCACATTGAAGAATGAACCCTCGATGCGTTCCACTCCCACGTATCCAATCCACTCCTGTACGCCATAGGCGCCTGCTTTGTCGAGGGGATGGTAGTGGCTGACGTAGTAGTCGATCTCGTCGTCGGTGAGTGGACAAAAGGTGACATCCGAACGGCAGGAGAAAGCCACTTGCTTAGCCCTTGTCGTCAGGCACACGCCCGTGAACACTTGGTGTGTCTGCCCCGACAATTCGTGCAGCATGCGACGAGCGTCGGCTTCGTCTGCAGGTTTCTCCAGTACTTCACCATCGAGCCAGACGATGGTATCTGCCGTGATGAGCAATTCGTCGTCGGCGAGACTGTTGACGTAGGCGTTGGCCTTTTCCTTGCTGATGAACAAAGGGATATCACCGCCCTGCAGCTCTTCGGGATAGCTCTCGTCGATGCCCGGCAACACGCGCACCTCGAAATCCATGCCAAGACCTGCCAACAACTCACGCCGTCGCGGAGAATTACTTGCGAGTATCAGTTTATATTTTCCTTCTACCATTTCGTCATTACTTTATTCGTCATTCATCATTCATCATTCATCATTCATCATTCGTCATTCTGCCATTCCGTCTACCATCCGAACGCCTTCTTGTCGGCCATCCAAAGACCTTGTGCTTTCAGCACCTGTTCAATGATATCACGGCAACAGCCATAACCACCTTTCAAATGGCTGACATAGACAGAGATGGCCTTAATCTCAGGCGCTGCATCGGCGGGACAGACGGGACAGCCTACGCGCGTCATAATCTCGTAGTCGGGGATGTCGTCGCCCATATAGATGACCTCGTCGTCGGTGAATCCATATTTGGCCTTCAGCTGCTCGTAGGTCTCAATCTTCACCGAGCAAGCAAGGAAGACGTCCTCAATGCCCAGCAATTCGTAACGACGACGTATAGCCTCAGGCCGGGCGCCAGTGATAATGGCCACATGCAAGCCGCTCATCTGTGCCAAGCGAAGGGCATAGCCATCTTTGATGTTCACTGTGCGCATCGGCTCGCCATCAGGACCCTGCGAAACCGTCTCTGCGCTCAGCACGCCATCGACATCGAACAACAACGCCCGTATCTTCTTCAAATTATAATTGATCATATAGTTCAACTTTTCGACTTTTCAATAATGCTCTCTGAAAGCAACGAATAGATGCGTTGTAGGTCAGGCCTGTCAGCAAGCATCGCCTTCTGCATGCCCATAACATTCTCATCGCGACGCACTGCAGGTCCGGTCTGAGCAGCGGCAGGCGGCAACTCATGGAGTTTGGCCACAGTCTCGTCCAACAACGGCAGCATGACCGAGAAATCCAAGCCGCTCTCTGCCAGCAGTTCATCGGATAACGTACAGCAATGATTGACGAAATTGCAGGCAAAGACAGCAGCCAGATGCAAACGCCTACGCATGGCCGACGTAGAACGATGGACCAACTGCTCGTCGCCAGTCAGCGCCGAAGCCAAGGATGTCAACAACGCTACATCCGATTCCAAGGCTGCTTCCACGAAGAAATGAACCTGCGAGAAATCAACAGCACGTTCCTTCGAGAACGTCTGCATCGGATAGAAGACGCCTCCCCTACGGTGGCCCGCATCAGCAAAGACCGACAGCGGCATTGAGCCCGCCGTGTGAACCATCAGAGCGTCCTCACGGCCTACGTGCAATTGGCTGATGACATCCGTGAGTACTGCGTCCTTCACGGCTATCACGTAGAGGTCGGCCTCGCGGGTCAGCCCATCAAGCGCAGCCCAACGAGCCTTGCAGCCGATGCGGTCGGCCAAAGCTTCGGCCGACGAACGGCTCTTGCTCCATACCTCTACCACCTCGGCTCCGCTCTGCTGAAGAGCAGGAGCCAGATTAGTCGCCACGCGACCTGCGCCAACGAGTGCTATCTTCATCTGTTCTTAGACGATTAGATTCACGCTTCAACTGCCATCGCTCAGAATCGGTCTACATGAACCTTATCCCACAACAGCCGGTCTTCGTTGAAAGGCTTACGCTCCATTCCCTTATGTCCGACGGCTACAATCGAGACCACGCGCAATGGCTCGGGGATATTGAGCAGGAAACGCACAATGTTGTCGGCAGGTTCGCCCTCTTCGGTATAGCGCTCGCGAACCTGAATCCAGCAAGCCCCGAGCCCGAGGTCCTCGGCCTGATAAAGCAGCACGGTCGACGCCACGCTGGCATCCTCAATCCAGACATCGCTCTCGCTCGGGTCGCCAACAACCACAATGGCCAAAGCAGCGCCCGAGAGGAAGTCGGCGCCCTGAGCCTTGCACATCGACAATTTCTCCAGCATATCGCGATCGTCAACAACGACGAAGTGCCAGGCATGCTTGCCCTTGCTCGAGGGCGACATGAGCGCACTCTTCAGCAGAGTCGCCACATCTTCGCTCGACAGACGTTCATCAGTGAACTTACGCATTGAGCGGCGTAAACGCATCAATTCTGCGAAACTTTCCATATTCGTTATGTTCTTATTCTTCTATTATTGGCGCAAAGGTAAGCAAAATTTCCCTATCTCATCATTACATTTTTCATTTTAATTCATTTTAGCCGCTTTTTGCCATGCCAAGAGCACATTTTTCACGTTTCACTTTTCACTTTTCATTTTATTTGCCCTGCCAACAGTACATTTTTCACTTTTCACTTTTCACTTTTCATTTTATTTCCTACCTTTGCAGTCATGGAACCGAACAATCAGGAACTCGAGTTAGCACGTAATTACGCGCTCTATACGCATCGCAATATCTTCCTCACGGGCAAAGCAGGAACGGGCAAGACCACCTTCCTGCGACGGCTGCAAGAAGAGACCCGTAAACGCATGATTGTAGTCGCGCCAACGGGCGTGGCCGCCATCAATGCAGGGGGCGTCACCATCCACTCGTTCTTCCAACTCGCCCCAGGGCTCTTCCTGCCCGGGCAGATGATTGCCGGACGCGACCCTAAAAGCCGTCATTCCTTCTCCAAACAGAAAATCAACATCCTGCGCTCGCTCTCACTGCTCGTCATCGATGAGATTTCCATGGTCAGAGCCGACCTCCTTGACGCCATCGACGATGTACTGCGGCGCTATCAGGACCGCTCCAAGCCCTTCGGAGGCGTGCAGTTGTTGCTCATTGGCGACCTACAACAGTTGGCGCCTGTAGCCACTGAAAGCGAATGGCCACTCCTCAGCGAGGTCTACTCGACACCTTATTTCTTCTCTTCACGCGCGCTCCAACAGACTGACTTTGTCTGCATCGAATTGCGTCACGTCTACCGCCAGCAAGACGATCGATTCGTCAACATCCTCAATGCAGTGCGCGACAACCGCCTGACGCCCGAGGTCATGCAGGCGCTCAACGCCCGCTACAGCCCGCGGTTCCAACCGCCCCAAGGCGAGGATTGGATTACGCTTACGACCCACAACTATCAGGCTTCGCAACTCAACGCCCGCCGTCTGGCCGAACTCCCCTCTCCCTCGATATCCTTCACGGCCAAGGTCACAGGCGAGTTTCCCGAGACTTCCTATCCCACCGACTTCGAGCTCACACTGAAAGTAGGGGCACAAGTGATGTTCTGCAAGAATGACCCGTCGCCCGAGAAAACCTTCTACAACGGACGCATTGGGCGCATCGAAGCCATCAATGGCGATCGCGTGACGGTGCTCTGTCGCCGCGACCCTTCACCGAGCGCCTCAGGACAAGTCGGCGACAGCCGTTCTACAAACACCTTCGACCGCATCGAAGTCCATCCCCTATCTTGGGACAACACGCGATACGTCACCGACTCATCTACCGGTACGATTCACGAGGAGGTCATTGGTTCATTCACGCAGATACCCTTGCGAACGGCCTGGGCCATCACCATCCACAAGAGCCAGGGACTCACATTCGACCATGCCATCATCAACGCCGGACGCGCTTTCTCCCATGGTCAGGTTTATGTGGCCCTCTCGCGTTGCCGCACCCTCGAAGGGCTCGTCCTCGCCACGCCTATCACGGCCGACATCATCACGACGGACCCTGATGTCATCCAGTTCAATGCCTACGCTGCCGACCATAAGCCTTCGGTCGAAACCTTCCTACGCGACCGTCGCTCATTCATTGAGGACATCCTTTGCGACATCTTCGATTTCAAAGCCATATCCATGCGAATGCGTTACGTCGCACGCTTGGCAGCTGAGCATTTCTCGGCTTACTTCCCTCCTTATGCCCGTGCAGCAGCAGCAACAGCCACCGAAGTTGACAATCAATTGACCTCTGTCGGGCTCAAATTCCAACAACAGATACGCCAACTCATCCCTCTTGCCGACTCGTTCAGCGCCAACACAGCTTTGCGCGAGCGCATCCGCAAAGGAATGAGTTACTATGCCTCCGCCACGGCTCGCACCCTCGGCGATTTCTTCGAACAGGTAGTACCCGAACTCGACAACAAGCGCGTGCGCGAACTTTTCATGAACGAGTACAACCTCCTACACACCGATTTCGACGAGAAAATGGCTATCTTCATCGCCTGCATGAACGATTTCTCCCTCACCGCTTATTGGGACGCCAAAGCCCGTGCCTCTATGACCGAAGACACGACAACCAAGAAGCGCGCCCCCCGCAAGCGCAAAGCCTCCCCCCCCACTTCTACCTCCACCACTACAACGCACGTCTCCCCCTCTCCCTCGACAGCGCACGGCGATTCTGTCGTCGTGTCCCCCTCCTCTGCTACAACGCACGTCTCCCCTTCTCCCTCGACAGCGCACGGCGATTTTGTCGCCGTGTCCCCCTCCTCCTCTCGTCGCCCAACGAAGGTCGCGATTGACTTCGAAGCCATCCACAATCCCACCCTCTATCGGCATCTCTTAGATTGGCGCAAAGCCGTCTCCAAAGCCCGCCACTTACCGCCCAACTATATTATGGGCATAAAAACCATCATCGGCATCACCAACCTCCTTCCACAGACACCCGAGGACCTCCTCGCTATTCCAGGCATAGGCAAAAAGACACTTGCCGACTATGGCGCAGACCTCCTTGAACTCGTCCGCCAGAACTCGTGAACTATCTGACATTCGTCATTCATCATTCGCCTTTCGTCATTTTTTTCACTTTTCACTTTCAACTTTTCTATTTTATTCCTACCTTTGCACCATGAAACAAGCCATGATCTTCGCAGCTGGTCTCGGAACGCGCCTCAAACCGCTCACCGACACAATGCCTAAAGCCCTTGTCCCTGTGGCAGGAAAGCCATTACTTGGACATGTCATCGAGCGCTTGCGTGCCTTCGGCGCCGAACGTATCGTCATCAACATCCATCACTTCGGCCAGCAGATCATCGACTACCTCGACCGTCAAGAACACTTCGGAATCGATATCCGCATCAGCGATGAGCGACAAGCCCTACTCGATACGGGCGGCGGTATCAAGAAAGCACGCCCCCTATTCGATCCCTCTTCACCTATCCTCATCCACAACGTCGACATCCTCTCAGACGCCGACCTCGAGGCCATCTATGCTTCTGCCCAGACAGCGTTCGGCGATTCTGTCGCCGAAAATCACCACCCCAACCTCGCGTCTTCTTCCGGCGATTCCATCGCCGAAGCCGTTCTCCTTGCCTCCCCTCGCAAAACCTCTCGCTACCTCCTATTTGGTCCCGACCGTCGTCTCGTAGGATGGCAGAATATCACCACCGGCGAACTACGCGGCCCCATCGCCTCCTGCCCTGCCGAGTCCTTTCAAACGAACGCCCCCCTACGTCTTGCCTTCTCTGGCATCCACGTCTTCAACCCATCCCTCTTCCCGCTCATGGATGCTTGGCCAGACAAGTTCTCCATCATCGACTTCTACCTCAGTACGTGTGCCTCCCATACCATCCTTGGTTATCCCGCCCCCGAACTCCACCTCATGGACGTCGGCAAACTCGACACCCTCGCCGAAGCTGATGCCTTCGTCCAAACCCTCAACTCCTGATTAGTCCCTTCAATAGCGCTCGGCGATTCAGTCCTCGAGACCTCTCCAAACTCATAAGCCCTCATCATGCAGAAAATCATCATCCTCGACTTCGGTTCGCAGACCACACAACTTATCGGACGACGCATACGCGAGCTCGATACCTTCTGCGAGATTCTTCCCTACAACAAGTTCCCTCAGGACGACCCCGACATCATCGGCGTCATCCTCAGCGGCTCGCCTTACAGCGTCTATGACCCCGAAGCCTTCCGCGTCGACCTCTCTCAGTTCCGTGGCCGTTACCCTATCCTCGGCATCTGCTACGGCGCACAGTATATGAGCCACACCCTCGGCGGACGTGTCGAACCCGCTCCCTCACGCGAGTATGGACGTCAGAATCTCACCTCCATCGATCTCAGCAACCCGCTCTTCCAAGGCTTTGAAATGGGGTCGCAAGTTTGGATGAGCCACGGCGACACCATTACTGCCCTGCCCGAAGGTTTCAAGACCATCGCCTCCACCGAGACGGTCCACTATGCAGCCTATCAAGCAGAGGGCGAACCCCTCTGGGGTGTGCAGTTCCATCCCGAGGTTTTCCACTCCAGTCAAGGGTCGCTGCTGCTCAAGAACTTCGTCGTGGACATCTGCGGCAGCCATCAGGACTGGAGTGCAGCCTCCTTCGTAGAGACTACAGTCAACGAACTGCGCCAACAACTGGGCAATGACCGCGTCATCCTCGGCCTCTCGGGAGGCGTAGACAGTAGTGTAGCTGCCGTTCTCATCAGCCGAGCCATAGGCGACCGCCTCACATGCATCTTCGTCGACCACGGCATGCTCCGCAAGAACGAATTCACGCAGGTCATGGAGGACTATAAAGTGCTCGGCCTCAACGTTCTCGGTATCGATGCTTCAAGTAAGTTCTTCAATGACCTCGCAGGAGTCACCGAGCCCGAACAAAAACGCAAGATCATCGGTCGCGACTTCATCGAAGTCTTCAATGCCGAGGCCAAGAAAATCGTCGATAGTCAATCCTCGAGCAGTCCTTGCCGATGGCTTGCGCAAGGCACTATCTATCCCGACCGCATCGAATCGCTCAACATCACGGGCAAAGTCATCAAGAGTCATCACAACGTAGGCGGTCTGCCCAAGGAGATGAATCTGCAGCTCTGCGAGCCGCTGAAGTGGCTGTTTAAGGACGAAGTGCGCCGCGTAGGCCGTCAGCTGGGCATGCCCGAGCACCTCATCACCCGTCATCCCTTCCCCGGACCCGGACTGGCCGTTCGCATCCTGGGTGATATCACCCCCGAGAAGGTGCGTATCCTGCAGGAAGCTGACGATATCTTCATCCGCGGCCTGCGCGAATACAAGGTTAAGCTCAGTGGTGACGAAGCCCGTCGCGTGCTGGCCGCAGGCGTTCCTATTCAACAAACAAACAACTCGTCCGCTCGTCAACTCGTCAACTCGTCAACTGAAGAAATCGAGGTCTCCCTCTACGACCAGATCTGGCAAGCAGGTGTCATCCTCCTTTCCGCCGTCCGTAGCGTAGGGGTTATGGGCGATGAGCGCACTTACGAGCATCCCGTGGCCCTCCGCGCCGTCACAAGCACCGACGCCATGACAGCCGACTGGGCTCACCTCCCCTACGACTTCATGGCCCGCGTCTCCAACGACATCATCAACCACGTCCGTGGCGTCAACCGCGTCTGCTACGACATCTCGTCCAAGCCGCCAGCCACCATCGAGTGGGAGTAGTCGCCCATCGCTCTTTCCACGCAAACCTGAAAAACTATTTCTAAACATACGTGAGTTCGATGAAAACAATCAGAAGAGAGTCAGCTGATTATCAGTATAGAACTGGATGTTGATTGTCGGTTTCTTCGGGAAGAGACAATAGGCAGCTATTCCAGCCAGTAAGCTAACGATGAAATTGTGTATGGCCC
>JAEEGL013951385.1_pt1 | contig 20820 bp, 11 predicted proteins | sample 9134231 | NCBI WGS metagenome assembly JAEEGL01 (sample SAMN16246548, study PRJNA631951) | gut metagenome | biome: gut microbiome; feature: rumen; material: fiber-attached | host: Bos | place: Iran: Karaj | collected 2018-10
TAAAAAATAAATTTTGTTAAAATAAATAAATAATAAATCATTTCTAGTTATAGTCTTCATTTTCAATTTCAATAAACTCTTCAATATAAGGCATTTCCTTTTGATCATGTTGATAAAATGCTTTAGCATCAATTAATAATGATAATACAATATCACTATAAGAGCTTTTCAAAACATCTTGTAGAGTTATATAATTAGGATTTTTTGGCCCTATCATATCCCATATTTCATCTTTAATATCATCTATTCTATATTCTCCTTTATCTCTATTTATTAACTTTTTAATAACCCCTCTATAAAACATATTTATTATAAAAGTATCTATTTTATTATTATGGTAAACATCAAGTGCTCTCCATATATACTGAATACTTGCTGGATCTTTTTTATTTTCCATAGCTAATACAAAATCTATAAATTGCTTAAAATCAATAGCATTCTCATATCTTTGATATTCTTCAAATATTCTATCAATGAAAATTGATGTTAATCCAGGACTATATCTTATTAGTTCTTTTTTACTAAGCATACCATTTTTATCCTGGTCTAATTCAACATATTTTCGATAAATTTTAAAAAAATTAATTAAACTAAACCAATTATATTCCATTTCCTTTTTTGTTGTTACTCTTTCCAAGTCTAAAAATTCAGTCAAAATATTAGAAGTAACAATATCATTTATATAAATTTTTCCAGTTCTTTTAGGGTCTAAAAAAAAGAAAAATTTTCTTTGGGCAACCAGTAAATAATATTCTTTTATTTCTTCATTTATCTCACTATAAAAGGGAAAATTCATTATCACTTTTTTGATATAATTTTCTAAATCCTTATCTACTAAAAAACCTTCACAGCAAAAATCAGATATTGATAAATGTATTTTATTTTCTTCACAAGTATTTTTTCTGAAAACATAATGAAAAAATGACAACAATTCTATACGACCATATTTATCTTTATCGAATTGGAGAAATACAGAGGGTTTAAAATATTCAGAAAAAATAGGGTTTTTTTCTGCTACTATTTTAAAATCTTTGTAATTGATTCTTTCAGTTGTATCTTTTGGTGGAGAAATATTTTCTTTTAAACAGGCCCATAATTCTTGTAAATCTTTTTTTGTTGGTAAATCATATGATTTTAATATTAAAAATTTTTGCTTTGCTTCATTTTTTACTGTTATATGAATATCAGTAAAATTTGTGGGCTTTTTATAAAAGAATCTCGGAATATTCTTATTGCCGGAATCTTTCTTTTTTTGATCTTCATCTAAAATTTCCAAAAATAATCTTGTAGTTTCTTCTTCCTGTTGATATTTTGTAGGTTTCTTTCCATCTTTTATATAATTTTTTAGTAGATCCATCCAGCCTTTTCTTTGAGGTTGTTCTCCTTGATTTGCTTGAGGATTTGAAGGTGCAGGATTTTCCATGAATTTTATATTTTATTTTAAATTTTATTTTAAAAAAATATTAAATTTATTTAATTTTAATGTAATATGCCATAAAAAATATTTAAAATAAAATGGAAAGTCAACAAGAAAACAAAGATAATTTAGGGCAAAATTCAGGTGATCAAAATCCAAAGGGTTGGATGGACTTACTTAGAAGATATATAAGCAAAGCTCCAAAGAAATCACAAAAAGAACAAGAAGAAGAGACAACAAAAATATTTTTAGATATATTAAGAGAAGATAAGAAAAAAGAAGAAAATGATCAACCAAAAATACCGCGCTTTTTTTTTAAAAAACCAACAAATTTTAGTGATATTTATTTAAGTGTGAAAGCAGAAGCAAAGCAAAAATTTTTAATATTAAAATCATATGATTTACCTCAAAGAAAGAACTTAAAAGACCTTTGGACATGTCTAAAAGAGAATAAATCTCCACCTCAAGATAATACTGAAAGAATAAATTATAAAGATTTTCAAATTGTTGGAGAAAAGAATCCAATGTTTTCTGAATATTTCAAACCTTCTACATTTTTAAAATTTGATAAAGATAAGTATGGTAGAATTGAAGTATTATCATTTTTTCATTATGTAGTAAGAAAAAATAGTATAGAAGAAAATAAAATAAATTTATCTTTATCTGATGTTTGTTGTGAAGGATTTTTAATAGATAAAGATTTAGAAGGATATATTAAGAAGGAGATACGTAATTTCCCATTTTATGATGAAATAAATGATGAAATAAAAGAATATTACTTACTTGTAGCTCAAAGAAAATTTTTCTTTTTTTTGGACCCAAAAAGAACTGGTAAAATATATATTAATGATATAGTAACTTCAAATATATTAACAGAATTTTTAGAGATGTCGGAAAGTAATCATAACGCAAACGATCTTGCAAATAATTGGTTTAGTTTACAAAACTTTTGGAACATATATAGAAAATATGTAGAATTAGATAAAGATAAAAACGGAATGTTAAGTAAAGAAGAATTAATAAAATATGGTCCAGGACTTACACCTATATTTATAGATAGGATATTTGAAGAATATCAAAAATATGAAAATGCAATTGATTTTAAGCAATTTATTGATTTTGTTTTAGCAATGGAAAATAGAAAGGACCCAGCAAGTATACAATTTATATGGAGGGCTATTGATGTTTATCATAAAAATGCAGTTGATACTTTTGTTATTAATATGTTTTATAGAGCTGTTGTTAAAAAATTAATAAATAGAGATAAAGGTGAATATAGAATTGATGATATTAAAGATGAAATTTGGGATATGATTAAACCAAAAAATCCTAATTATATTACTTTAGAAGATGTTCTTAAAAGCAGTTATAGAGATTTAGTTTTAAGTTTGTTAATTGATGCTAAAGCTTTTTATCAACATGATCAAAAAGAATATCAATATATTGATGAGTTTGTTGAACTTGATGAAGATTATAATTAAATTTTTTTTTTATTTTTAAATTTTGGATTTTTGTTCTATTTCATTTAATAAAATATTTTTTAAATTTTTGGCTTGGAAAAAGTTTTAAAATATTATTAATTAATGATTATTTTAAATTAATTCTATAAATTGACTTATATATTATTTAATTTAAATTAAAATGAAAAATCCACAAAATGAGAATTTAAAATATGTTTTAACAGAAATAGATTCATGTTCATTTACAGATGAAATAGAAAAAATAATAGCTTTAGATATAACAAAAGATAACAATAAAATATTATTTGTATTTGAGAATCTAGTTACAATTTACTCTTTAACAGAAAAAAATCCAGAAAATAATTTAAATAAAAAGATAGAAATTTTAATCCCTGAATTTTATAAAATTTCAATGGCCTTTTTTACAAATGACCCAAATTTATTATATATTTTATCTTCAGATAGTATAAATATTTTTTAATTTTTTTAGATAAAAATATTTATGAATGGATAATTAATAGGAATATAATAAATCATACCTATTCTATTATTGAGGATAATGAAATACTTCTTAATGAATTAAAATTAAATCCATATAATGATTATTTTATTACTTTATTTAATAATAACAATTTAAGAGTTTGGTCTTCAAAAATAAAAGAAAAAAAATTATTAGTTAAAATTAAAAATGTTTATTGTTCTGATTTCACGCCATGTGGAAAACTTATATGTAGTGTAATTTACAAGGATCTTCAAAATTATATTCATATATTAAATGTTAATGATGGTAAAAACGAAACATTTGCTTTTGTAAAAATTGATAATGGAAATAAAGTTAATGATATAAAAGTGATTTATGAAAATATTTATTGTATTTTAATTTTATTTGAATCTGGTCAAATTAATATGTATGATTTTTTTACTCTAAAATTAGAACAAAAAATAATTCAAAATGAAAAAGTTAAAAATTCAGATAAATTATATTTCATAAATTGTTACAGTGATAACTTTTTGAATATCTTATTGAAAAAAGATGAAGATAAATATTTAATATTTGATTTGCAAAAATATAATTTTCATCAAATAATAGAAAATAAAAAAAATACAAACAAAATTGAAGGAGTTACATTTTTTAAATATGGAGAATATATTTATAATATCATTGAAGATAATATTCATATTTTTAAAATTGAAAATAAACAACTACTATAATATTTAAATAAATTCATTTTTTTATAAAAAATGTTATTATATATTCCATAAAATAGAATTTTAAAGAAATAATTTTTTTTTATAATTTTAAATGAAATAAAAAGTTATTTTAATAAAATTTTTATCAAAATATATTTTATATTTAATTTATTTGAAAAATGTAATATTTGATAATATAAAAAATTTTATTTATTCTTTTTTATGATTGAGAATATGATTATTTAAAGAATTTTTAAATAATAAATAAAAATTGTTAATTTTTAATATAAAATTTGTAATTTGTAAATAAGTTTAAAAAAAATAAATTAAAATATATCATAATAATTATTTTTAAAAAATATTATAATACTAAAATATAGATTAATTTAAAAATTAATCTTGTAAAAAAAAAAATTATGATTTAAAAAAAGATTACATTATATTCTTATTTTATAAATGATTTTATTATTTATTTTTTAACATAATTATGCCAAAAAATACAAATAGCTAGTATTATTACAATAATTTTACAAAATATAGATTTAGAATAACAAATAATTATTTTACAAAATGTTAATTTTCATCATCAAATTGTAAACGGTTAATTAATTTGGTATTAAGTGATTTCATTTTCATAAAAGTTTTTTTATGAGAAGAATTATAATTGGTATTTTCATTTTCATTTTTATCATTTAATTCTAATCTTATTTTTTCAAATGCACAAGATTGAAACATTAAATTTTTACTTTCTGGAAAAATTCTTAATTCACCAAAATCATCAATTGAATTTTTTTCATCAATATCATTATCATAATTTCCACTTAAACTTAAAATAGAACTTTTTTTTTTATTTTTTGAAAAAAGACTTTTTTTAGTTTCTTCTGTTAAAGTAAAATTAGAAATTTTTTTATTTGAAAAACTATCATTTGATGATAAATCTTTTGGAGTTTTATTAGATGAATCATTTATATCTAAATCATTTTGAATATTAAATTGATTATTAATTAAGTCATCTATTTTTATTAAATTATATTCTACATTATTTTTTTTAATTTCATTTTCAAAAGCAGGATATTCTTCAATATATTTATTATAATAATCTTTGATATCTAATTTAATTTTTTCACTTTTATTTATTAATTCATTAATATTAATTTGTTCTAATATATTTTTTTCATTTTGTAAAATATTTGTTCTAAAATTTTTAAAATAATCTAAAATTATAGTTTCATCATCAAATTTTAATAATTTTTTTTCTAATAAAGAAATAAATGCCAATCCAAATTGAACTTGAAAAAAAATTCCATATACAAAAATACAATCAAATAATCTTTTACACCATTTATTTGGTAAAACAATTGTAAATAAAGTTTGAAACCATTTTCCAATCCAGACATCATAAGTGATAGATAATTCTTCAAATTTTTTTTTTAATTCAGATAACATTTTTGAAAACTCAATGTCGAAAATATAATTCATAAATAATAATAATGGAAAGCCATCATTATATATTCCTCTAATTGATAAATTAAAATTTTGTTTAATATTTCTTTGAATAAAAGTTGAACTAAACATTGAAATTAATAAATAAAAAGTTTCAGTTTCATTAAAATCTGAAGCATTTAATAAAAAAGAAGCAAGAATATTCATTCCTTGACAATATCCTAATTCTGAATCTAAATTGGAAAAAGCTTTTAAAACATTATATAAAAATATTTCTTTTGGTTTTAATTTATCTGAATCTTCTTTATCATGAAAACTTCTTTGAATATCTTTTATTATATAAGATTTTATTTCATCATTTAATTCTTTTTCCAAATAATAATTATAAACTTTTTCACTTCTACTTAAAGGAATTTTATTTAAAATTATCCAAGAAGTTAATCTAAAACATTCAGGAGGTCCTTTTGTAACTCTTTCTAAAAATTTATCATTATTTTTTGTGTAAAAATTTTTAATTCCCTTTTCAATTTTTGAATCTGAAAAATCTGATATTTGACTTTTTAATTTAAAATCATCTGAATACATAGGTTTATTTTTATTTACTTTTATTTTTTTTTTTAAATAATTTTTTTTAGAAGATGTATTATTTATTGATTGACTATGTAAAAAATGTTTATTATTAAAATTTTGACTTAAAAATGGATTACAGTTTTCTGAATTTGATTTTAAAGTCGAATTTCTTCTATCTTCTTCTTTTTCATTAATATTTTTTGTTCTTAACATATTTATCCATTTTTTTATTCTTTCTAATTGACGATTGATTTTAGTTTTATCAACTTCTTTATCAAATATAGAGAAACTATTTAAAGTTTTATCTTTTGATATATTATTTTTATTTTTTTCTTTATCGTTTTTTAGTAAAGAATTTAAATCCTCATAATAATTTATTATTTTATGAATTAATTTGAATGAATTTCCAAAAGAATCATTCAAAGGTATCGAATTTTGATTTTGTATTAACATTTTTAAAATTTCTTCTGGACTATCTTTTTCATTTATTAATCCCATTTTTTAATTTTAACTTTATTCAAAAAAATATTATAAAAATTAAATATTTTTAATTATGAATTTAAACCTTTCATATTTAATTATTCATATTATTTAAAAAAATAGACCACAATTTAAAAATTATTATAATAATTTATATAATTTTTATAACAATGATTATTATTTAAAATCAAGATAAAATTTATTTTTGAGGGAATTATTTAATTATTTATTAATTATTTAATTTTTTTTCTTTCATTTCTTTATATTTGTATTTTTTATTTCATTGTATATTTAATTATAAAATTATTAAACATTAGTATAATAAGTAAGTATATATTTATAATATTTATAGTTTATTAACATTATATTACTCAATTTTGTTTTGAATTAAAACAAATTTAACCAAATTTTTAAATTTAATAATAACATATTTATATAAAATCAATCGAAATACATTAAAAATGAGAGTTACAAATTTATAATTAATTATTCATAAAACATAATTAAATTTTTTTTCCAAAAAATATAAAGAATTTCCTTTATTTATACATGAAAATATGACCCATATTGAATACATAAATGGTCATAAATTTTTCTTCCAATTATACTTGTTTTTAGCTTTTCAATCACCTGTTTAATTTGTTCAATTATTTTATTAAAAGTATCTCCTTTAGTAATATTTAAAGCTTTCTGTACAACATAATTTCCATATTGATCAATAATTAATTCTTTTACTAATTCATTTTTTATCATATAATCAATTAAAGAAAGTGAATTTTCACTATCATGAATAATTGCTCTATCTATAACATTTGATGAAAATTTTTTACTTGATAATGCAACTAAATTTTTCTTAAAATAATCAAAAATATTTTTATTATATTTTTTATCATTAAAACTTACTAATAATTGTATTATATAATTTCCATATTCATCATTAATTAAATTTGATATTTCTTTAATAATAGAATTTATAACTTTTTCTTTTTGCTTTTTAGTTGCAATTAAAAAACAATTTTCAAAAATTGTTAATCCTTGCTTTAATTTGGATATTGGAATAACATTTTCTGATAAAATATCAAAAATAAAATTATTTTTTTCTTTTGGATAAATTTTTACAATTTTTTGAAAAACATGATTTCCATTTATATCTGAACATAAATCTAAAATATGATTTTCTATTAATTTTTTAAAAATATTATTTAATTCATCAGTTTCAATATCTAAATATTTACCCATTTCTAATTTTTCTAAAATTTTTTGAAAAACTCTTGTTCCATAATTATGAAGTGAAATTATGATTAAATCATTTTTAATTTTTGAAAAAAAATTAGCTATCATTTTCTTATTATTTTTAGCTAAGAAAATATCAAATAATTTTTGAGCAACATAATTACCAAATTGATGATTGATTACATTTGTTAAATTATTTTCAATACATTTATAAAATTGTTGAATGAAAAAATTATCATTTCTCTTTTCTTCTAACTTTTCTTGTAATTGTCTACATCCAACTTGATCTTGTAATTTATTAAAAATTTGATAATATTCTTGATTATGAATATAAGGTTTTTGGAATGAACAAGAATTTCTTTTTGAAGAATTTGTATTAATTGAATTATATTGACCATTATTATTAATAACTGAATTATTTAAATAAGGATTAATTCCTTGTTGATAAGGCATTTGAAATGAATAATTATAATACAAAAAATTATTAAGTAATCCTAAAGAATTCCTTCTTAAATCAAAAATTCCTTGATATCCATTATTATATGGATATTTATTATTTGAATAATTATTAATTAAATTATTTGAATTATTTATATTATTAGATAAATTATTATTAATTAAATTTTCTTTAACTGATGGATACATAAATCCTATTAAATTATTAGGAGGATAAAAAATATTTCCAATATTTTTGTTTTTAACTTGAGAAATAATTTCTTCTTCATTTGTACTATTTGAAAAAGAAGAATTATAAGATGGTGTATTTTCAAAATTTTGATTTCCAAATAATGATGTAAATTTATCAAATTCTTGATATGTAAAAAGTGAATTTGACCTTAATTTAATCGTATTTAAAAAAGGATTATTTTGATTATTTGATATAATATTTGGTTCTAACATTTGAATATTTTCCATTGGTGGATTAATTGCACTTTTATGACGCTTAGATTCTTTTATTTGTTTTTCTAAATTTTCAGCTGAATTCATTTTTTATATTTAATATTATGTCTTTTCCAAAAAAATATTTTTTTTACTTTTTTTATATAATTGTATTAAGGATATAAAATTATATTTTTATTTTAAATATTTAAACTTTTCAACTAATTTAGATTTTTATGAATGAGAATAAATTTAAATCATTCTTTTTAATTTAATTTTTTTTGTTAAATATTAAAGAATTGATATTTGGTTAAAGTAATAAAAATATTTTATTTATAGAATAATTCGATTTCAAATTTATTATTAAATGGAAAAAAAAATTTCATAAACCTTTTCTATATAATTCTAAAAGTTATTTTTCTATAATGCTTGTTCCATAAAATAATTAATTTATCTTTTAATTAAATTAATATTATAAAAAAAAAACTAAATTTTATTTTATTTTAAATGAAATTTTATTTAACATTTATGAAAGCTATAAAGAAAAAAACTTTATTTATTATATTCTTCATTATTTACCTCTATCTTTCTAAAATTTTATGTATGAAGATTTTAAAAAATTTTAATTAACAATGATTTCATATAAAAAATCATAACATATTGAATAATTTTTTTAGTAAATAATGATTTTTTATAAAATAATCAAATATAAGGGGTTTCGAAAATTTAATAATTATCAAGTAAAATTATTAATTGTTTTTGAGTCATTTTATGATAATATATGAATTACAAAAAATTTCAAAAAAATATATTATATAAAAAATTAAAAAGGAAAAAATATTTTTAATTATAAATAAAAATATGAAGCAATTATATGTATAGACTAAATAGATTGCACTTTCATATTTATACATCATTTTCATAGAATATTCAATAACTAACTATTTTTGAATTATAATGAAAAAATGAATTCATATATTTCTCAATTCATAAAAATAAAATAATTAAAAATAAATCTTTAAAAGAATAGTATAATTATCTAATTAAAAAATTAATTTAAAGATTAAAAAAATAAAATTAAAATAAAATATAATAGTCATAAAAAGAAGAGAATGAAATTATAAATTATTTTTTTTTATGACATTTTAAAAAACAAAAAAAAATTAATCATAGGATAAATTATTAATTAAAAAAATTTTTTTTTATTAAAACTAATTTTTTATAAACTTTTTCCTATAGCAATTTTATTATCAATTTAAAAATTAAATTAATATAAAAAAATGTTATTAAAAAATATATATATGAAAGGTAAATATATTAAAATTATTGAATATCTGAAATTACAGTAAAAGCAAGTGCATAAGTAAAATAAATTAATAATTTTTTTCTTTTATCTATATCATTTTTATAAAAAACATCAATATTTGAAATTTGTTCTTCCTTTAAATTAGAGGCTTTAATTTCAGGAATATAATCATTTTTAACAAATAAATTTTTTATATTATCAATAACTTCTTGATCTTTTTCAATTTCTTTTACATAATTTTCTATTTCTTTTCCTTTATTAGATTTAATTAATTTATTAATAAAAACAGGTCCTAACATAATTATGCTTTGAATAGCGCCAAAAATACATAAACTTTTTTTTTCTAATATTGATATATTATTAAAAAATATTTCAAAAAGTTGAAAAGGTAAATTATTATATTTTACTTCATATTCTTTTATTAATTGCTTTAAAATTCTAATTGAAAAAATTTTAACTTTAATAATACTATCTAAGAAATTGAAATTCTCATTTTCCATTAATATCAAAGATAAAATCAAAATTAATATTTGATGTAAATATGGTTCAATAAAAAAATATTTATTTTCAATAATACAATAAATATAATAAAGTATGGCCATATAAATTTTTGGGTCAGTTGAATTTTCTAAATAATTCATTAAAAATTCAATTATATAAGGTAATAATTCAACAACTCCAGGAGAAGTCTTTAAAACTTGCATACTAACTTCTAATTCTTTAGTAATTTTTAAATAAGGATTTGATATATTTAATTTATTCATTTTAATTTCTTTTCTAAATCTTTGTTTAAAATTCTCAAAAAAAATTTGAAGCTCTTTAGAAATATTATGAATAACAGGTTTAATTACATTTTTTTTTTCATTTTCATTATTATTTATATTATTTGCAATATTATAACTTTGCATAATTTGTTCATTTAAAATTTTTTCTTGTTGTTGAATCTGTTGTTGTTCAATAGATTGTAAAATTTTATTTTTAGTATTTTTAATTGATAAATTATAAGCATTAATATCTTTAATTTCTTCTCTAATAAAATTTTCACTTATATTTGGTTTTTTTCCTTCAATTGTAAACCAATGAAAATGTGGGAAAGGTTTCATAGGAAAAGCTGTTAAAGGTTTTGATAAATATTCTTCAATATCAACTATATTTTGTTTAGGTCTCCATAATCCTTTTACATTTTCTATTTTTTCATATTCTGATGTTGCATATGAATCATATCCTATTAATGGGATAAAATTATAAAATCTTATTGAATTATTTAAGTCATCTACTTTTAATGTTTTTCTTTTTGATATTCTCATAAATTTTTTTGCTTGTTGAAGAATTAAACGAATTTTTTCTTCTATTTCTGTATTTAAGTAGTCAATAATTTCATTATCTAATGTTTTTATTCCTATACTTTCTGCATTTATTTGGATTAAATTTGAATATTTTTGATTATTCATTTTCTTATTTATGATATATAGACTTTTATTAAAAATTTAAATATGGGAAAATAAATAAAATAATTTTAATAATAAAAATAAATTGCAATTTTTAAGAAAAAATTATTTTTTGAATAAATAAAATGTTTTATATTCATTTTATCTTATTCAAAATATTAATTTACAATTAAAAAATATAAATATCATTAAATTTGTGGCAAAACTTTCCTATAAGATTTTAAATTAAAAATAATTATAAAATGCTTTATTTTTTATGAATTTTTTATAATTATTTATTTACTTAAATCTATATATTTTTTAACAATTGGGGATTGGGGATTGGGGATTGGGGATTGGGCCCAATCCCCAATCCCCATAATTATTATTATTTTTATTATTATTATTATTATTTTTATTATTATTTTTATTATTAGTATTATCATAATTATTATTTTTATTATTATTATTATCATAATTATTATTATTTTTATCATAATTATTATTTTTTTTATTATTATTATATATACTTTCATCACAAAGATTATACATTTCATTTATATTTGGAGCAGAATTATTATTATTATTATCATAATTATCATTTTTTTTATCATCATATGATTTTAAAGTTAATTTACCTTTTATTATGAAATCAATTAATTTAAAATCTTTTTCTTCTGGAAAATCAATAAAATTTTCATTAGAGTCAATGAATAAACAATTTTTGTGAATGTGTTCATTAGCTCGAAATTCTTCCAAAGTATAATTCTCAAATTCAAATATATCATATTCATTTTGATTATCTTTTTCCAATTTTTTATTATCACAATAAATATAAAAATTTGATGTAGAAATAATATTAATATTATTATCATCAATAATTATATCTTTAATATATTTCTTTTTTTCATCTTCTTTTTTTATTAAAAATCCTTTGGAATCAGAAAAAAAAAAATCTTGAGGAATATTTGTTGTACCTTTTTCTCTTTTATTAAATTCATTTCTTAAGTCACTTAATTTATTATCAATATTTAAAGGTTTCTTTGAGAATTGTTTATAATCTAAATAAAGATTGCATATTTTCATGATTTATTTTATATTTAATTTTTATTTTCTTATTAAGAAACAATTTTAAAAAAAGTTAAGATTAAAAAAATATAAAATTAAATTAATTGAAATAAATAAATTTCAAATTTCTTTAAATGATCTTACAATTATTATCTTTATTATTTTCATTGAATTCAAAATTATAATTATTAGTACAAAACATGGTTTCTAAATCTTCATCACTAAATTCTTCATTTTTTAATTTAGTTAAAATTTCTTGTTTGAAGTTTTCTAATTCTTTTAAATTCCTATTTTGCTTCTGAAAAATTTGTTTAATTAATTCATGTCTTGTTTTAAGTTCTTTCAAAGCATTAATTCTTTCTTTATAACCTTTTTGTTTTTCAATTTCTTGTTCCATAATTAATCCATCAATATAATTTTCTGAAGTTTCATAAAAATTAGGATTTAAAGCATCTTTTTTTATTTTATTAAGTTTGTTTCTCACTTCTTCTTCTAGTTGAAAACATATATTAAAAGATTTTGCAAAATCTTTTAACAATCCTTTTTTAATCTGTTCAAATTTTGATAAATTACTTTTTGGATCAATATACTTTTTTAGATCTTTGATATTTTTTTTTTTTTTATTTTCTATCCATTCAACATAAAAATCACAATTTTCATGATAAGTATAACTACATTTTCCAGGACATTGTCTGCATTTACCTTTATCATCCATTGCCCAACAATGTCTTTTATTTCCTTTTTTAGGATCTATATAACAAACTTTATGACAAGTTCTATTACAATGAGTACAATGAGTTGTAAAAGTACCTTTTGGTTTTTCTACATATTGAGGTGTATATGTTATTTCTTCAAATTCAAATTGTTCTGAATTTTGGATTTTTGTTTTCTCAGCATTAAATTTATTAATTATTACTCTCAAATTCTCCATTTTACCTAAACCAATATTTAATTCAGTCGATAAATTTTCAACATCTGTGTTTAATTTTTCTTTTAGTTCAAATATTCTTCTTGATTTCTCAAGTGATTTTTTTGGAACTTTTTTTAATATTTTCATAAATTTATTAAAACTTGAAAATGTTTCTTTCCAATTTGATTTATTTTCTTTTGTTTTTGATTTAGTAAAAATAACACCATCATTAAAATTCAAATACCAATCATTTCTAATTTTTGATTTAATTTGACTGAATCCAGATTTTGGATCCTTCAAAGCTTCCTTGGCCAAAGGTTCGGAACCATCATAAAATGTAATTATAGAAATAAAATTTTCTGCAACATCATTTCCAAATAAATTTATTACACTACTAAAAACATATTGTTGACTCTCTGTTAATCTACTTGTACTTGCTTTAACTACTAAACAAATTAAACTTATTTCTTCTAAATCTTCTTTGAATAAGTTTCCTATTTTTTTTACTGTTTGATTATCAAATTCAAGTCCTCTTGTATCTCCAAAACCAGGAGTATCAATAATTTTAATTGGAGGATGTTTTTTTGTTCTTTTAATATAATAAATATTAACATCAGAAGTTTTACTTTCATATTCACATTTTTCTTCTTCTTCTATTAAAATATATCTTTTATTATCTTCAAAATTAATGTCTAATACAAAATTTACAAATGCATTTAAAAATGTTGATTTTCCACTTCCTGTTTCACCTAAAACAATAAAAGTAAGACAATCTTTTTTATCTTTTTCATTTGAAATATAATATGAATTATATTTTATACGTTCCATTTTTTTACTATTATTATATCTTTTAGATTTTATTTCATTTACATTTTCATCTTCATCTTCATCTTCATTTTCTTCATTTAATTCATCACTTATATTATTCTCTTCATCTTCACATTGTTCTTCATCATTTTCATCCTCTTTTTTTATATTTTCAAATTTTTTTTTTTTATTTTTTGTGAAATATATTGTATTATTTTTATCTGCAATTTCTTTTAAAGTCCATTCTTCTTCTTGGGTTAGAATTGAACCATCTTTTATACAATCAACATTTTCGGGAAGTGCTTTCCCTAAATTTAATCTTGCTAAAGCTAAACTTATATTTGGATCAAATTTTTGTTTTTTAAGATATCCTAATATATTAAATATATAAGTTATTTCTTTTTCTTCAGTTTTTTCTTCTTCTACTTTTTCTATTTTTATTTCTTTTTTATTTTCATCATTATTCTGCTTATCTTTATTCTGATTAACATTATTACAGTTTTCAATATCATTATTAATATTTTTGTTATAATTTTTATCATTAAAATTACTATTACTTTTATCTATTTCTTTATTTTGTTTTATTAGATTTTCCTCAAACATTTTTTTCATTTGAATAAATTTACTATTATCAATAAAAAGATTTTCAATTTTAATTATATTTTCATTTGACTTCTGAATGATACTTTCTCCATTTAAAAATATAGCATCATTTGGAATTTTATTTGATAATTCTTCTCTTAATTTTTGTAAAGTTGATTTTTCTGAAATTGTTACTTCATATGGTTTATTTTCAAATAAAACAAATATTTTATTACTATCTTTTATATTCTTTTTATTCAAATTTTCATTATTATTTTTTTTATTAGAATAATTTTGATGAGAGTCATTAAAATTCAAATTACTTTTATTTTCATCATTTTCAATTAATTCATTGATATTTTTAAAACTTTCCGAAAATAATGTAGAATTATCTGAAATGGATTTAATTTTTAATTCATTTTCATAAATGACATCAGAAACTATATTTTCATCTTCATCTTCTATTTCAATTTTACAAAAATCTTTTTCATTTTTATTGAAACCATAAAAACAATGATTTTCTGTTATTTTTTTTTCTAATTTTTTTCGAACATTTGATAAATTATCTGATAAAGAAATTTGTAACTTACAAATAACAAAATCATCAATGTTTATTTTAACTGTAACAAATTCAGTTCTGTAAAATAATTTATCATCATTTTTAATAATATCTTTAAGAATATTTTCATCTTCATCTTCAATGTCAATTGGTTTTCCTTCGGTTGTTTGTACTTTGGCATCGTCTGGAATTCTTTTTCTTTTTTTATTTATTTTTTCTCTTATTTTATTCAAATTATCATTGAGATTGAGTTTTAATTGTGAAATTCTTACATTATTTATATAAAAACTAATTGTTTTCATTACTTCCATTTATTTATTAAATTAAACTTAAACTATTTTTAAAAAATAAATCAAGTAATGTTAAAATTTTTAATATAATTAATTATTTTGAATAAATTATTAATTATTTAATCATTTTTGAGATGTATTTAAAATTAATATTCTTCTCATTATTTGATTAAAAAGATCTTTTGAATCAATATTTTCCTTTTTAATTATTTGATTTAACATTTCTGGAATTATAGAATAATATGACATTTTATTGTCATTTTTAATATTTTTATATTCATTTAAAATTTTTTGTTTCGAATATGTTCCTATTTTTAAATAATATATTTTTTTTTCAAAAAAATCTTTTTCATTCTTAAATTTATCATCATCATAAGTTAAAAATAAAATATGGTCATTTAAATCTAATAAATTTAGATTTTCTAATTGATCTAAAAAATTTACAAAAAAATCTTCATCATTTTTTTCTAAAATAATACAAATATAAGTCAATTGATTTGAAAAATCCTTAATTTTTTCAAAAATTTTAAAGCATACTTTGGGTACATTTCTATCATTTTGTATATCCGGAAAAAAAATTTGAAAATATTCTTCTGTTTTGTATCCTCTTACATATAGTTTTTCTTTTTTAAATAGCCAATCCTTTTCATTATCGCTGATTTTTACTAAAGAAGATATTATATTATAAATTATAATTTCTTTCATATTTTTATTTAGAGAAAAAAAAAATAATGTTTTAGATAATTCTTTCTCTTCTTCAGTAAATTCTAAATTTAATAAATTATTAATAATTTCATTATTATTATTATTATTATAATTATTATTATTATTAATTATATTTTTCATTTTTCTAATACTTTTTATAAACTTTGTTATATAATTGGAGTTTTTTTTATTATCCTTTTCTTCATCTTCAATATCATTTTCAATTTTTTTAATTAATTCAATTCTTTTTTTGTTATCAATGTATTTTTTTACCATTTCACTCCAATTTTGAGGTTTTGTGTTTTGAAAATTTTTTATTCCTTCATCGAAATAATCAATATAACTTTTAGATGTTTTTTTATTTATTCTAATCCTTTGAACATATTTTATTGAATAATAAATTTGTTCATTAATTTCTTTTAAATTATCATTTAAATTATCAATATCTTCTTCTATTTTTTTATTTTCATTTTCATATTCTTCAATTTTTTTTTCACATTCTTCACATTTTTTTTTAACATCTTCTAAAGTAAATTCAATAGTTTTTTCTTCTTCTACAACAATAGTTGATGTATTTTTATGATCTTTCCAAGAATGTTTACATTTTTTACAAAGATCATTATTTTCAAAATTAGGACATTTATATTTTTCATTATTATTTTCAATTGTACAATTATCATGACATACTTTTTTACATTTTATACAAAAATCTACATATTCCCCATCTTTTAATTTTTTTAATTTTTGAGATTTTGTTGTTTCATTAATTTGATAATCATTATATTCTTCTTTTTTATTTTTTTCTTCATTAATTTGTTTTTCAATATTTTTTTGTCTTTCTTCTTTTTCAATTAATATTTTTTGTTGTGAGATATAGCTTTTAGAAAAAATATCAATTTTTTGTTTTATAAATAAATATTCTTTTAGTTTATTTAAATTAAGAGGTTTAATTTCATATATTTTTTCAAAAAAATTTTTATAATTCTTCATTGAATAATTCCATTGATTTACTAATTTATTGTTTTTCTTTTTTAATAATTCTTTTGTATTACTAAATCTAAAATAATTAATTTTTGAATTTTTATTAATTTTTCCAAATTCTTTTGATATTGATTTTATAATTTGATTATCATTTTTACAACTAGGATCATCATTAGTAATAACAAATATAATTTTTGTAAATATTTCAAAAGTGAATAAATCAATAATTGAATTAAAAATATATTTCTTAGTTGAAGTATTTCTAAAATCTCCTTTTTTAATAACAAAACATATTGCATTTAATTTTTTACATTTATAAATTAAATAATTTATAATTTTTTTTGTATTTTCAAAATCAGCATAAATTCCTTTTGTATCACTAAAACCAGGAGTGTCAATAATTTTAAGAGGATAATAATCTTTTGATTTTATATTATATTCATTGACATCAGTGGTTTGGCTTTCTGATTCACTTTTATTTGTTTTTTCATTTATTAAAATAAGTCTTTCATCATCTGAAAATTCGATATTAAAAAATGCATTAACTAAAAAATTAATAAAAGTTGTTTTTCCACTTCCTGTTTCACCAACTAATAAAATTGTACAACATGAATCTTGTTCTTTTGGTAAAAATGTATTTTCAGGAAGTAAAAATAATTTATAATTCTCTTTCTTATTATAATCAGTGTTTATTAAAATACTCCCCTTAGGTAATTTATTTTCTTTTAATAAATTTCTTGTTGAAATTGATCTTTTAAATTTGTTAACCTTTTGAATTTCTATTATATCATTGTTGGTTATTAAATTAAAAATTTTATCATTTTCGTTATCTATTTTTTTTCCTTTGCATATTAAAAAGTCATCATTATTTATATATTGAGGAAATTGTTTTCTAAAATTAGATAATGTTAATTCAGGTTCAACTTTAAGTAATAAGTTTTGTTCATCAACTTTAATATTTAATGCTAATTTTTTTGTTTTTTTTTCCATATTTTATTTTAATCTATATTTAACTATTTTATTCTTATTATAATTATAATAAAAATTATTCTCATTATTTTTGTTAAAAAGTAAATTTTTATTTAAACTTTTGTAGAATTATTTATTTTTGGGTTATATCAATTTAAAAATGTTTATAAAATATTAATTAGATATATAAGAATTTGTTTAATGTTATAATATTTATTACATTTTTTGTTTTTAAATAAAAAATCATTTAATTTTTAGGGATTGGGGATTGGGCTCAATCCCTAATTCCCAATAATAATGAAAAAAATTAAAATTTTGATTTTTTTGAAATGTTTAACAATCATTTAAATTTAAATCAATCTTTTATTAAACAAAGAAAATAATATTTAATTTATCCCTTTTTTTGTTAATAAATTATATCAATTTATTTTTTTTTCCTGTTTTTTTGTTTTTATTGATTTTTAAATTAGTAAAAACTGTCTTAAAAATGAATTAAATATTTAAAATATATTTATAAGTTATGACAAATGGGGATGGGGATTGGACCCAATCCCATTTTATATTTAAGATTAATTTATAAACAAAAAATGAATAAAAAATAAAATAAATTAATTAATTAATTATAACATCGAAAAAAGTATCAAAATATGATAATAAACATATTTTTTTTAATTTTTTTCATTTTTAAATAATGGAAAAATGTTTTTAATAAAATAATAAAAATTTAATATATATATAAGATTTCCTTTAATAATTTCTTATAAGTTTATGATTAGAATTAATTTAATATTTTATTTTTATATATATCGAATTTTCTATTATTTTAATTTAAAAGTTTCTTCAAAAAATCTCTATTTTTAATAATATATTAATATTGTAATCTCCAGGAATACCAATTTTATTAAATTGAGTTTCTATAGTTTTTATATCAAATAAAATTATATTGTAAAAATTGTATTTTAAAATAGGAATTATCCATAATTTAACATAAGGCAATTAAGACTGTAATAAGAGAAATTCCTAAAAGTATAAAAATAATGAGGTTAATTTAAGTTTAATTCTAATGATGTTTCAAATCTTGAGTTGAGTAAAATTTCATATGAAAAAAAATGCTCTAGATATTATGATATTTTAATATAAATGTTTAAATATTTAATAAATTAAAAATAATGATACCTTTTACAAATCTCTTTAAATTTATGAAAATTTGATCCATTTACCATTGTTATTTATTTTTGAGAAAAAAAGACCATTTATCAAATTTTCATGAAAAACAAAGAATAATTTTTTTATGAGAAATTTGTTATAACTCAAAAATTTTAATTTTATGATGAAACAAAGTTATTTTAGAAATAAAAATTTATCATGCTATATAAAGCAATATAATGATGAAATAATTAAATCTGATATATTCATAGAACAATTAAAGATCACAAATTGAAAAAACCTTTGATTTAAAAATTTATAATTTAAACTTTTATAGTTTATTTTAAATTTTAATTTAAAGATATCTCATATAGCCTTTATTTTTTAATATAAAATGGGGATTGGGCCCAATCCCCAATTTTTCAAGTTAAAGAAATAATTAAAAATATTAAATGAATCTTTAAGATTAATTTAAATCATTAAATTTTTGTATTTTTATTAAATATATTAAAATTAATTATCAACATTTTTCTTAATTTTATAATAATTATTTAATTTTTCTCAATATTATTAAAATTTTTATTTTTTTTCTTTTTGATTATAAGATTAATTCCTTTTTCAATGATTTTCAGATGTTTTTTTATGAGGAATATTATCAACTAAAGGAATAATATTTATAAGTGGACCAATATAATGATCAATAATAGGAGCAACAATTTGTAATATTTTTTTAGAATTTTTTCAATTTTTTTACTTACTTTTTTTACCTTTTTATCTTTTGTTATTTTTTTACCTGCTTTTCCTTTTTTTTACCTACATTTTCTATTTTTGGAGAAATTTTTTAACTTTTTTCCAAACCCAATTTTTAAGAGATTTTAATCTATTTTATAAATATATTTTTTAATGAGTTTTTATTTTTTAAATATTATAAAAATAATAAGTTAAAATTAGAATTTATTTATATCATATATTTATATTTATTTACTTATTTTTTGTATTTTTCCTCAATTAGATTTATTTTCATTTTATTATATTTGACTTAATAATATTTAATGCTTATTCCATTGAAAAATTATTCTTTCTTCTATTTGCTCTTTTATTAATATATCTAATATTAATTTGAAAAATCTTTTTGGAATATTTGGAAGAAATTTTTGAATTTCGTTTCCATTTAAAATAGGTTTAATATTATTAATATCCATTAAATTTTCTATTTTATAATCTTTATAATACTCAAAAAATTTATTAAAGAGATTGTCTAAAATATTATAATCAATACTTTCAATAATATCATTTTGTTTTAAATTATTTCTATATTCATTTGCAATTGAAATTAATATAATTTTTGCAATTTGATTTGCATTTATTTGACGAAGAAATTTCCTTTATTTAATCTA
>JAEEGL015887021.1_pt1 | contig 20820 bp, 16 predicted proteins | sample 9134231 | NCBI WGS metagenome assembly JAEEGL01 (sample SAMN16246548, study PRJNA631951) | gut metagenome | biome: gut microbiome; feature: rumen; material: fiber-attached | host: Bos | place: Iran: Karaj | collected 2018-10
ATGAATTTCATGCTCTTTATAGCAAGACAGCTCCGTGAGATCATGGCATCACTGGGATTCAGAAGCCTTGATGAGATGGTTGGAAGAAGCGACCTCATAAGGAAAAAGGCAAGCCACGCATCGGACAGAGCAGATGTGATAGATCTGTCATATATATTGAGGACCGGAGAAGGCGAGGACGGAAAGGGACGCCCGGTTCACTTTACAGGTTCAAAGGAAGATCCTTTGGGACTTACCAAAGTGAAGGATGTAACGGAACTTCTTCCCGCATTTGCCGATGTGCTTGAAGGAAAAACAGAAAGCCCGGCTTCAAAGAAAAAGAGCGCAAAGGATGCAAGAAGAGAAGTATCCGTCGAAGTGACCAGCACGGACAGAAGCTTCGGCACGATACTCGGAAGCGAAGTCACAAGGAAGTTCGGCAATTCACTGCCGGATGATACGCTTCTTATCAATGCGCAGGGCGGCGGCGGCCAGTCCTTCGGTGCATTTCTTCCAAAGGGTGTGACAATAAGGCTTTCGGGAGATGCGAACGACGGATTCGGAAAAGGTCTCTCAGGAGGAAAGCTCATTGTGGTTCCTCCCAAGAAAGCGGCATTTAAGGCAAACGAGAATGTGATCGTCGGAAACGTTGCACTCTACGGCGCGACAAGCGGAAAAGCATACTTTTGCGGTGCGGCGGGTGAGAGATTCTGCGTAAGAAATTCCGGAGCCGTTGCTGTTGCTGAAGGCTGCGGAGATCACGGACTTGAGTACATGACCGGCGGAAGGGCTGTGATCCTCGGTATGACAGGCAAGAATTTTGCAGCCGGAATGAGCGGCGGTATCGCATATGTCCTTGATAAAGAGCATACATTGTATCTTCGTACAAACAAGGATATGGTATCGCTTGCGGATGTATCGGAAAAATACGATATTCTGGAATTACAGGACATCCTGACCGATTATGTCAAGGAGACGGGGTCCGTACTTGCCAAGGAGATACTTGATGATTTCGAAAAGCATCTTCCCGATTTCAAGAAGGTTATACCGAACGATTACCAGAAGATGACACTTCTCATCGGTCAGTTCGAAGAGCAGGGCATCCCCCATGAGAAGGCTGTACTGGAAGCATTTGCAGCGTTTGCAGGGTAACACGTTTGCAGCATAATTTTTTGATAATTCAAACATCTTAGAGGAGATTTATTAAGATGGGAAAACTTACAGGTTTTTTAGAAGTTGATAGAGAGGAATGTCCCAAGAAGGATCCAAAGGAGAGGATAAAGAGCTTTGATGAATTCTATGAGACTCTCACCCCTGAGGAAAGGTTCCGTCAGGCATCAAAATGCATGAATTGCGGAGTTCCTTTCTGTCAGTCTGCAATGAAGCTCTCCGGAATGGTCGTCGGATGTCCGCTTCACAATCTGATTCCCGAGTGGAATGACGAGCTTTACAAGGGACATGAGAAGCATGCTTTTGAGAGACTTATAAAGACGAATAATTTCCCTGAGTTTACAGGCCGTGTGTGCCCGGCGCTCTGCGAGAAAGCCTGCATGTGCGGACAGTGGGGCGAGTCTGTAACAGTCCATGACAATGAGAAATTCATAATTGAGACGGCTTACGAAAAAGGATATATGAAGCCGCAGATCCCTGCAAAAAGAAGCGGCAAAAAGGTTGCGGTTATTGGAAGTGGTCCTTCCGGACTGGCTACAGCGGATCAGCTCAATCACAGAGGACACAGCGTTACCGTGTTTGAGAGAGAAGATCGGATCGGCGGGCTTTTGATGTACGGTATCCCGAATATGAAACTTGACAAGTCTGTCATCTCAAGAAGACAGAAGATCATGGAAGCTGAAGGGGTTGTGTTTAAGACCGGTTTTGATATCGGATCAAAGGAACATCCCGCCAAGGAAGTTCTTAAGGATTTTGATGCGGTCGTTCTCTGTTGCGGCGCAAAAAAAGCAAGAGAACTTGCACCTGCCAAGAGTGATGACGGCTCAAAGGGATTAGTCAAGGGAGCATGGTTTGCGGTTGATTTTCTGACAAAAGTGACCAAGGGCGTGCTTACTGAGAAGGAAAAGGGCTCCGCAAAAGAAGAGGGGAAAGCCAAGTCTTCCGGAAAGGGTGAAGCTTTTGCTGCTCCCAGTGCTTCAGGAAAACATGTTGTTGTCATAGGCGGCGGCGATACCGGAAACGACTGTATCGGAACGGTTATCCGCCAGGGCTGTAAGTCCGTGACCGCACTGGAGATGATGCCGAAGCCGCCGGTTAACAGAGCATCAAATAATCCCTGGCCCGAGTGGCCCAAGGTATTAAAGACTGATTACGGACATGAGGAGGCCATAGAGGTATTTGGCAGTGATCCAAGAATTTTCGAGACTACTGTAAAGAAGGTCATCACGGACAAGAAGGGCGAGATCAAAAAACTAGTGACCGTTAAGCTTTCCTGGGCAGGCGGGAAACCGACCGAGATAGAAGGATCGGAAAAAGAGATCCCCTGCGATCTTCTTCTCATAGCCGCCGGATTTGTGGGATGTGAGGAATATACGGCGAATGACTTTGGAGTAAAGCTTACAGGGCGCGGCGTTGTTGAAACGCAACCCGATGAATACGCTACAAGTGTACCCGGAGTCTTCACTGCAGGAGATATGCACAGAGGCCAGTCACTGGTTGTATGGGCGATCGCTGAGGGCAGAGCCTGCGCAAAGGAAGTTGATAGATTTTTGGTTGGATATTGATTAATAAACAGGGACGGGTTCTATTAGGAACCGTCCCTATATGCTTTTTATCAAAGGAAGGAAAGAATGGACGAGATCAGGGAAGAATGCGGCGTGTTCGGAATATGGTCGCCGGAGAAAAAACATCTGACTCATATCTGCTGCGCCGGCCTTACCGCACTTCAGCACAGAGGTCAGGAGGCAGCAGGCATAGCCATAAATGAAGACAGAAATATAAGATACCACAAAGGACCGGGCCTCGTAAGCGAGGTCTTTCCCGCCTCTGTGGCGGAAGAACTGGGAAGCGGTCAGATCGCCGTGGGACATGTCAGGTACGCTACAACCGGTGGAGGAAGTGCTCTCAACGCCCAGCCCATGGTTGTGCGTCATGTTAAGGGACAGCTTGCCCTTTGCCACAACGGAAACCTTACCAATTCCATAAAGCTGAGGCGTGAGCTTGAGCTTAAGGGATGTATTTTCCAGACTACAAGTGACACGGAGGTCATTTCTTATATAATAACGCAGAAGAGACTGACTGAAAGTTCGATAGAAAAAGCTCTTGAGGCGGCGATGGGAGAGATAAAGGGGGCTTATTCCCTGGTCCTTACTTCCCCCACAAAGCTTATGGCTTGCAGGGATCCCCTGGGAATGAGGCCTTTGGTATACGGAAGGACTGATGATGGATGTGTCGTTTTTGCATCCGAAAGCTGTGCGCTTGATGCGGTCGGAGCAAAGCTTATAAGGGATCTTAAGCCCGGTGAGATCATGGTGTGTGACGGAGCCGGTGTGAGAAGCATCGAGACATACTGTGGGAAGGCCCAGCCAAAGCTCTGTATTTTTGAGTATATATACTTTTCGAGGCCGGATTCGGTCATCGAAGGCGTCTGCGTTCATGAGGCGCGTATCAGAGCGGGACATTTTCTTGCAAAGAGCCATTCCGCAGAGGCGGATATAGTGATCGGAGTACCTGATTCCGGACTTGATGCGGCACTTGGTTTTTCAAGGGAATCGGGGATTCCATTTGATTACGGACTTATAAAAAATAAATACATCGGGCGAACCTTTATTGCACCGGGACAGAGTCAGCGTGAAAATCTTGTAAGACAGAAGATGGGCGCGGTGCCTTCCGTTCTGAAGGGGAAAAGAGTTGTGCTTGTGGATGATTCCATCGTCAGAGGTACGACTTCAGCGAGGATCGTGTCTATGCTGCGGGATGCCGGTGCAAGCGAGGTCCATATGCGCATATCTTCGCCGCCTTTTTTGAATCCCTGTTATTACGGAACCGATGTTGATTCAAGAGAACATCTGATAGCGGTGCACCACAGCATCGATGAGATATGCAGCATGATCGGAGCGGATTCCCTGGGATTCTTATCGGTGGAGGATGCAAGATGTCTTGCAGAAACTGCGGGGGACAGGCCGTCAGATAACTATTGCGCCGCATGTTTTGACGGAAAATATCCTGTAGAGGTAGAAGAATAAAATCGAATTATTATATCCCTGTGATGTTATGCGGTTTCTTTACCATGGCATCACAGGTTTATTTTTTTCTGTGAGAAATTGCTTTTTAAAAGAATTTTACAAAAGACGCCATGGATTTGATATAATACAACCTGTAGTGTTTGAACCTTATACATAATAATTGTATTATTTTTCAGACAGAAGAGGAATTTATATGGCGAGGATTCTTTGTTCGACGGGGGCGCTTATAGGGCGGCCTAACGGGCGGGATTACAGGCTTATAGAGCCGCTCTCGGAAAAACTGATATGCGATGGATTCGAGTTTATGATGTACTCGGACTGGTACGAAAAAATCGATGATATCGTAGAAATGGTAAAAAGAGCCGGTCTTAATATTCCTGCCTATCATGCCCAGAAAAGCATAGGAGAGAATATCAGCAAGGGCGGCCTTCAGGAAATGGCAGATGCCATGGAGAGATTCCGTATCAATGCTGACATGGCTGTCAGGATGGGAGCCGAAAAGCTGGTTATCCACCTTTGGGACGGCATTACCTCTGACCAGCATTTTGATAACAATATCAAAGCATATGAGGAATTGTCGAAGATAAGCCGTGAAACGGGGATCATGCTACTGGTTGAGAATGTTGTCTGCAATGTCATGGATCCCTGGAACAGATGGATGCAGCTGCTGGATATCTATCCCGGGATCAGTTTTATTTTTGATACGAAGATGGCTGCTTTTCACGATCAGCTTCCCCTTCTTTACATGGACGAGAACGACAGACTCTGGAAAGAGGGGCATATAAAGCATTATCATGTAAATGATTACGGCGGGGGTTATAAGGACTGGGCAAGCCTTCGGACGCTTCCTATAGGAAAGGGTCATATTGATTTTGAGGAGTTCTTCAGCTTTGTAAAAAAGACGGGATATGATGATACCTTCACCCTGGAATCAACCGCGTTCGACAGTACCGGAGCAGTTGATACGGATATGCTTAACAGGCAGGTCGATTACATCAGAAGAATGATGGGCGATAATGGAAAGTCAGGCAGTGACGCCGGAATAAAAGAAGTTGAAACAAAAGAAGTTGAAACAAAAGAAATCAATATAAAAGAAATCAATATAAAAGAAATCTCAGAGGAGGCTTACATGAGCGAAGAGGCAAAAAAGAATTTTCACAAGAATCCGATTATCAAAAACATTTACACCGCTGATCCTGCGCCGTCTGTTTTCGGGGATACGCTCTATCTCTATACAACCCATGACGAGGATGAGCTCGTAAACAATTTCTATACCATGAACGATTGGCGCTGTTTCTCGACAAAGGACATGGTAAACTGGACGGATCACGGAAAAATCTTTTCCCTTGACGATATCGAGTGGGCGGACGCGAGAGCATGGGCTCCCCAGGCGATTGAGAGAAACGGTAAATACTATCTCTATTGTCCCGTGCATAAAAAGGACGGTGGAATGTCCATTGCCGTAGGAATTTCCGACAGCCCCACAGGTCCCTTCAAGGATCTGGGACATCCCCTTGTGGATGAGCCGGACTGGAATGATATCGACCCCACTGTATTTATAGACGATGACGGCCAGGCATATCTGTATTTCGGAAATCCGGAGCTTCGTTATGTGCTTCTTAACGAGGATATGATCTCTTATGATGAGAAGGTGGGTGTTGTGAAGGTGCCCATGACTGAAGAGGCGTTTAACAAGGGCAGCCATGACACAGGCACATCCTATGGTGAGGGTCCCTGGTTCTATAAAAGGAACGGTCTTTATTACATGGTATATGCTGCATTTGCGGTTGGCCAGCAGAACGAGCATCTTGCGTATTCAACATCTGAAGGTCCTACCGGCCCCTGGAAATACGGCGGAGTGCTGATGGCAACGGGAGAGGGAGATATATTCACAAATCACCCCGGCATCTGCGAATTCAAGGGACATAATTATCTTTTCTACCACACCGGCGAACTACCGGGAGGAAGTCTTTTCCACAGAAGCGTATGCGTGGCAGAGTTTAAATACAATGAGGACGGCTCCATCGACACGATCGCAAAATGCGACGGCGTCGGAGCGGTTTAAACGACAGATAAAAAGGCGGTCTGCAGATAAGTGCAGGCCGCCGGTTTTTTAATCCAAAGATCCCAGATACTTGGGAACATTTTTCTCCGCGTATTCCACGGCCTCTTCGAGAGTCATTCCGTGGAAGAGGCCCGCAGCGAAATCGCGGCCGGATTTTTTGTCATCGACAAATACTCCTACAACCACGCCGGGAAGTGAGCTTTCGGGAGAATTGGGAGCATGTGGTCCGCCGAGATCGGTGCGGCACCAGCCGGGATCTGTGATATTGATCATTACGTCAGTTCCGTCATAAACATTTGCAAGGTCCATGGTCACTTTATCAAGAGCGGCCTTGCTGGCGGAATAACCGGCCTGTTCGGGCTCGCGGCGGATGCCGCTGGTAGTATTGACGATTCTTCCAAAGCCTCGCTCTGCCATCTTGGGCAGGAAGTGGTAGCAGATCATCATGGGAGCTATTGTATTTATAAGAAAGCTCTGTTCATAATCTGACACGGGTGTCTTTAAGTAATCCGTGCGGTAAGCTACTTGTACGCCCGCATTATTGAGCACAAAATCTATTTGAACACCGAGATCATCGATCTCTTTCAGCATTTTTTCAACTTCTTCGGGCTTTGAAAGCTCTGCGCCCACGGCGTATGCCTCTATGCCGAGAGCTTTTGCTTCTGCGAGAGTATCTGCACAGTGTTCTGCAGTTCTTCCCTGTAAAACAAGATTACAGCCTTTTTTTGCAAGAAATAATGCAGCGCCTTTGCCTATTCCCCTTGACGCGCCGGTAATAAATGCCCATTTTCCCTTTACATTAACCATTGGTTATATACCTCCGTCATAAATTAAGATATATGAAATCATCATGCTATATTTTGATATAAACAGGCCCGTTATCGTTTTTCGGGTGTGGAGAGAGATTAAGCCTTACTGTGAAAAACGATTAACGGGTTCCCCATGTGATTATTATAATAGACCGAGTAAGTAGGTAATTCTACGCGTTTAGTTCAAGAAAATATAAAAATATTTCTTTTTTACAAATTATTTTAATATTATTAGGGGATATTTACATATTTTTTTCGTAGCGGAGATAATACAATATTTATGTTTAGAGTTAAACGCTCATGATACAGCATAGGAGGTATTTATATGAAAGCTTTATTTATCGGAGGAACGGGCACAATAAGCATGGCAATCGTAAAGAAAGCCGTTGCTGACGGCTGGGAAGTATGGCTTTTAAACAGAGGAACAAGGAGCAGTGAGGTTCCCGAAGGGGTAAAATTCATTACCGCAAATGTTTATGATGAGGCTGATGTGGCGGAAAAGATTAAGGGGATGAGCTTTGATGTTGTCAGCGAATTCATCGGATTTACCGTGGACGCGGTGGAGAGGGATTACAGGCTTTTCAAGGATAAGACAAAACAGTATATGTATATCAGCTCCGCATCGGCATACAACAAGCCCGCTGCGAGCTATCTTATAACTGAGGGTACGACTCTTGCAAATCCTCATTGGGAGTATTCGAGAAACAAGATCGCCTGCGAAGAATTTCTTATGAAGAAATATCGTGAAGAGGGATTTCCTGTAACGATAATCCGTCCGAGCCATACCTATGATGAGAGAAATGTTCCTCTCGGGGTACACGGAAAAGAAGGATCCTGGCAGGTTGTAAAGAGAATGATGGAGGGAAAGCCGGTAATTATCCAGGGTGACGGAACCTCTCTTTGGACACTCACATTCAATTCCGATTTCGCCATCGGTTATACCGGCCTTATGGGAAATCCCCACGCGATAGGTGAAGCTTTCCAGATCACCGGAGACGAAACTCTTACCTGGAACCAGATATACAAAACTATCGCCGACACACTTAATGTTGAACTTAAACCTTATTATGTATCGGCTAAGTACCTAAGTGATGTCGGCGATAAATACGGCTATGATTTTGAGGGAAGCCTGCTTGGAGATAAGTCGGTATCGGTCGTATTTGACAATACAAAGCTCAAGCGTGCAGTTCCCGAAATGTGTACTCATGTGCTTTTCAGGGACGGAGTAAGGAAGACTTTGGATCACGTGCTCTCACATCCCGAGTGTCAGAAAGAGGATCCTGAGTTTGACGCATGGTGTGAAAGAGTCATAAGCGCTCTTGAGAAAGCCAAAGAGGAAATTTAACCAAACATCCATTCCAGGATCTTTTCAGAATATTCGTTCCAGAAAACAAAATCGTGCCCGCCTTTGCTTTCTTTATAGACATGATCGACATTCCTGCTTTCAAGGAAAGAATGGAAATCCCTGTTAGGACCAAGGAGGAAATCCTCGGTTCCGCAGCACATATAGATATCCGGGAGCTTCTTGTTTTCACGTATCAGTTTGTCAACAAGGGTTTCCGGATTATTTTCGCTTGTGAGAACATCGGCGGGATTTCCGAAGCATTCGTTGTAATAATCGTAGTTTGCCACATCATTACCCTCTCCCTCTTTCATGTCCGCCACTCCGTGTACGATGAGAGCTGAAGACATTGCGCCGGCTTTTCCGAATCGGTCGGGGTACGCGAGAGCCGTATGCAGAGCGCCGAAGCCGCCCATTGAAAAGCCGAGGACACCGAGGTTTTCGGGGCTCATATCAAGTCCGAAGGTTTTGTTTATATAGTTCGGGAGCTCTTCACCGATAAATGTACAGTATTTGTGCCCGGTGGATCTTCCGTCAAGCCAGAAGCCGTTTTCTCCGTTAGGCATGACCAGCGCAACATTGTATTTTGCAGCCAGTTCCTCAGGGATCCAGCTCCATGCGCTTCCGGTATATCCGTGAAGCAGAAAGAGCGTTCTCATAGGTTTCTCTTCTTTCGAAGCATCACTGTCCCAAGGCGCCGGATCGCGTCTGTCATTGGGTATGATCATCTCAAACGATGTTCCCCTGCAGAGGGAATTTGAATAAAGCTTAATTGTAAAGTATGCCATTTTTGTACTCCTTTTTTGTTTTTCCCGCTTAAGTCATTTAGCATTATTTAAGAAGTTAAACGCATTAGCTAAATTGTATTCGGGTGCCTAATGTGGTGTTATAAAAGAGCCATCTTTTAACTATTTTACCATAGAAAGAAGAAATCAGTACGAATGTCTCAATATAAATTATTCAGAAAAGATCCGGAATTTTATAAGCGCGTATTTACCATTACCTGGCCGATCGCGCTTCAGAGCCTGATATCCATCGGCGTCAACATGCTTGATACGATCATGGTGGGAAGTCTCGGAGATGACTCACTTTCCGCTACTTCACTGGCCAATTCATTCATATCGGTTTATCATATTTTCTGCATGGGACTTGGCATGGGTGCGAGCGTACTGGTTTCCAGATATTGGGGAATGAAGACCGCCGCTGAGAATAACGGTGATGAAGCCGAGAAAAAGAAAGCGGAAAGGGCGCTCAAGCAGACGCTTGCACTCGTCCTTAGAATATCTCTCGGTCTGGCTCTTTTATTTGCGGTTGCGACAGCCGTTATGCCTTCGACGATAATGAGGATGTATAATAATGAGCCCGCAATTGTGGAGCTCGGAGCGGTATATTTCAGATACTCCATAGCAACCTTTTTCTTCCTGGGTTCATCACTTGTCAGTACGATAGTCCTTCGAAGCGTCGGGCAGGTAAAGCTTCCGCTTTTTGTATCCATTGGTGCTTTTTCGATAAATCTTGCGGCAAACTATCTGCTGATCTTCGGTAAGCTCGGCCTTCCGAAAATGGGTGTGGCCGGCGCAGCGCTCGGAACGCTTTTTGCCAGAGTGTTCGAGGCCGTGGTCATCTGCGGATATCTGCTGATCTTCGACAAAAAGATCTCTTTCAGGATCAAGCATTTCTTTATGAGTACAAGATCGCTGATATCGGAGTATTTCCGAATCAGCATCCCGGTTCTTATCAGTGACGGTATTCTTGCTATCGGAAGCAATACGGTAGCAATGGTTATAGGGCATCTCGGAGGAACCTTCACTTCCGCTAATGCCATAACCGCGGTAACTCAGCAGCTCAGCTCCGTAGTCATCACCGGTGTCAGCCAGGCCGGTGCGATCGTTACGGGACAGACGCTGGGAGAGGGCGATAAGGAAAAAGCAATGGCGCAGGGTTATCTGTTCATGGGGCTCGGGTTTTTCCTTGGAAGCATTTCGGCTTTGTTTATAATCCTGCTCAGCAATCCTATTATCGCCTCATATAAGAATGTCAGCCAAGAGACGGTTGAGATCGCCAGACAGCTTATGCTTGCGATCAGTATCATAATTATATTCCAGGGAACAAACAGTATCATGACAAAGGGTGTCTTAAGAGGCGGCGGAGACACAAAGCTTCTTATGATCACGGATAATATTTTTCTCTGGGTGCTTGCAATCCCGCTGGGATTATTAGGAGGCTTTGTCCTAAAGGTTTCGCCTTTCTGGATCTACATCTTTTTGAAATCCGACCAGATAGTTAAGACACTGTATTCATTCTTAAGGCTCCGCACAGGAAAATGGATAAAGAAGATTTCCGTGGGGAAGGTTGATAATCAGTGATTACCGAAACCGACAGCTTGCGTGGGCTGTCGGTTTTGTGCTATTCTGATGCAGATAGGAGAAAAAGGATTTGTTATGGAATACAACACAGAAAAGTTTGAGAAGATAATAGGATCGTTCGGGATAGAGCTGAGCAGGGAGCAGTATGCACAGTTTATCAGGTATTATGAGCTGCTTGTTAAGTGGAACGAAGTGATGAACTTAACGGCGATCACGGAATATGACGAGGTTGTCGTAAAGCATTTTGCCGACTCTTTATCGCTGGTAAAGGCGATCCCGATGGCTTCCGGTGATGGTAAAGGCTGCAGGCTGATCGATATCGGGACCGGAGCGGGATTTCCGGGTATTCCGCTTAAGATAGCATTCCCGGAGCTTAAGATAACTCTCCTTGATTCCCTTAATAAAAGAGTCGGTTTTCTCAATACGGTTATTGAGGAGCTTGGACTGAAAGGGATAGAGGCTCTTCACGGTCGCGCGGAGGATTATGCGAAAAAAGGTCAGCTCAGAGAGAGCTATGACCTTTGTGTATCAAGGGCTGTAGCAAATCTGTCAACCCTGTCGGAATATTGTCTGCCCTATGTTAAGGTCGGAGGAAAGTTCATAGCTTACAAGTCGGAGAAGACGGAAGAAGAAGTCGGCGGGGCAAGAAATGCCCTTGATAAGCTTGGGGGAAGACTGAGCGAGTGCGTGGAATTCAACCTCCCGGACACGGATATGTACCGTACCCTGGTTGTGATAGATAAAGAAAAAGAGACTCCCGGGAAGTATCCGCGCAAAGCAGGAACGCCTTCCAAGGAGCCGTTGTAAGAGCTGCTGTAATCACAGCATATTCCACTGCGAGAGTCTGCAAGCTGCAGGATTAGGCCATTGCCTCCTCAAGAGCTTTTGAAAGCTGATCGGCGCAGGAAGTTCCGCGTCCCTTACAGTCATTTCCTTTGAGAAGGGCTGCGATCTCGGAAGCGTTCTTGCCCTCACAGAGTTTGCCGATGGCCTTGAGATTTCCGTTGCAGCCGTTGGTAAATACGAGGTTGTGAATGTTTTTTTCGTCATCGAGTTCAAAGGTGATGTTGGTAGAGCATACTCCGCGGGGAGTGAAATTGTACTGTTTCATGTTGTTTTCCTTTCTTTAATTTATAAATCATTCCAATTTAGCCGATGGAGTTTACCGGTCTCTTCAAGATCTGCAAAATTGTTCTGCCTGAGTGCTTCATATAATACGATGGCCACGGAATTTGCAAGATTGAGAGATCTTATCTCGGGTTTCATGGGAATCCTTATGCAGTGGGGCTCATCCTCTATCAGCAATTCTTCCGGGATCCCGGCACTTTCCCTACCGAACATTATAAAATCATCCGGACTGAAATGTACATCCGTATATGATCTGCGGGCCTTTGTCGTTGCCATCCAGACGGTTGCGTCAGGATGCTTTTTGCGGAAATCATTGTAGTTTATATAGCGCGTTACGTCCAGCGAATCCCAGTAATCCATACCGGCGCGTTTTAATTCTTTTTCGTTTATCCGAAAGCCCAGGGGCTCGATCAGGTGAAGGGAGCTTCCGGTCGCAACGCATGTGCGCCCTATATTTCCTGTATTTGAAGGAATCTCGGGCTGGTGAAGAATGATATGCATATTAGTCTGATCCTCGAACAATTCATTTGTCTATTGATTATAGCAAGGAGAGTGCTTATATAACAAGAAGATTTTGAAGGTAAGATATTTGTTGACTTTTTATATTTGCAAAGGCAAAATGAAACTGATGTGTGTATGATCTGCAGAGAGAGAAATAATGGGGAAAGGACTGAAACCAATGAAAAATCTTCTTTTGAAAAAAGATCGAAATCTTATATTGAAAACAATTCTTCTGTCATTGTCGGTGTTGTTTTTAGTTTTCTTTATCAGGATCGATGTACATGCCGCAAACGACGGCGCCGAAAAAGCTGTATTATCGGAGTATTCAGACTTCAGCTGGGATATAAATAATTATGCTTATGAGGTCAGCGGAACTGAGCGCGGCAGCTACTACGATACTCTGATCACGGAGATCCGTTTCGAGACTTCTTCAAAGGTTTCCAAAGGAAAAGACATTTCAGATCCAAACAATGATTCCATTCCCATATATATCAATTTTGATAAAGGGATCCTTACGGTCTCAACAGCTGCTGACAAAATATGCATTAATTCTGCCTACAGAATGTTTAACGGAAATTACGCCCTGAAAAAGATTACAGGGCTTGAGAACTGTGATTTCAGCAAATGCAGGGAATTTGGTTTTATGTTTGGCAATTGTGAAAGCCTTGAGAGTTTGGATCTGAGCGGCATGGATGTTTCAAGCGCCGTATCCTGTGAAAATATTTTTTATGATTGTTTCAGTCTCACTAAGATCAAGACATTCGCTTCAAAAAACCTTAAGTATGATCTGCCGGCGGAGATGGCGGATGAAAAAGGAAATCGCTTCTATAAAGATGTATCTTTTTCGGAGAGCAGGGAATTATGTATCGATGGATGGGCAAGTGTCACCCAATTTGATCCGAAAAAACTGACAGGGAGTTACACGGATTATGAATATTTGTACTGCTACTTTGAAAAAGGGGTAAGAAAAGGGTATGATCCGTCAAGACCTGACTGGCCCGGCGAAGAGATTTATGATGAAGAGGAGGATGCATACTATTTTCTTGACAATTCAAGGTATGGTGCAAGAGCAGAGGACAAGGAGATCACTCTTCCCGTTACCGTTGATGGAAAGACGCAGTATAGAAAAGTTTATTACTGTTCCGGCGGAAAAAGAGCGCAGGGGTGGGTTTACAAAAGTGAATTGGCAGATCCGGACAATAATGATTTTCAGTACATATCCAGGCAATATTGGTATGAAGACGGTATAAGACAGGGATACGATCCGGATGATCCAACGTACAGAGGAAAAGAAATATACGATCCCGATTCGGATGCGTGGTATTGGCTTGATAACATACAGAAAGGTGCAATGGCATGCTCAAAGGATGTATATCAGGAATCACTTGCGGGTGAGTGGGGAGATATTGTCGGAGAAGACGGACAAAAGTACGGTAAATGGGTAAGATATGACACTGCAGGTCATATGGTAAAGGGCTGGCAGATAACGGATAAAGGTACCTATTACTTTGATCCCGTATACGGTACGATGGCAAAGGGAAATGCCAGAATAGGTTCGGATGAGTTCTATTTTAACAGGGATACCGGAATACTTGAAAGTAAGATTAAAGGCGAAGCGACCGGACTTCTTGGAAATGATGGATCAGATCAGAGGATTACTTTAAGCTCAGCTCCGATAGATCTTTCAGGTGCCGGAAGCACAGAGAGTTCTGTGTTTTCTTATGCTTCTTCAACTCCGAACGTGGTAACCTTTGAAGGTCCGGGCAGCACCATAAATGTTGCTTACTATAATACGACCGCTAATTGTCTTGTTGTCCGCAAGGTAAATCTCTCGGGGGAGACAGTAGGAAGCCTGTCTCTGGAAAAGAGAGGAGAATCCTTTGGCAGCATAATTCAGGATGAGATCGGAAATTATTATGCCGTATGGGGGAATGCTGCGGGAGAAGAAGATTATGATAAGATCACAATGATCGTATCGAAATACGGCGCAGACGGTACTTTTCTCGGGGAGCTTGCGCTGAAGGGCTCAGAGACTTATCCCGCTGCCGATAAAACATGGGGAACAAGATTTCCGTTCAAAGCAGGTAACTGTAATCTTGCGATCAGCAGGGGCGTTCTTGGCATAAATTACGCCAGACAGATGTATAACGGTCACCAGTCAAATATGATCATTTATGTAAATACTTCCGATATGACAAGAAAGGAAGTAGGTTACTCGAACGGATGGCCTCTGACAGCGACGGCATATACAAGTCACTCCTTTGATGAGCGTATAATTGCCACCTCCGACGGAGGCTTCCTGGTAATGAATCAGGGAGACGCATATCCCAGAGGTTTTATGGTTTCGAGGATCGGAGCTGATCTTGAGGGAGAAGGAACCTTAACACCATTCCACTTCCGCGAGGGAGGAAACTGGGCATACGGATACAATGCGACATATGCACAGACCGGAGGAATAGCGGAGCTGAGCGATTCGTATGTAATGCTTGGCAGCAGCGAGAGAACACTTTCAAGAGATGTAAAGGCTACGGCATTCCAGGAAACCAGAGACATGTTCGTTCAGTTCATCAGAAAGGATTTTGATGAATATGATCTGCAGAATGATTTTGTCGTCAGGGGAGAAACGAGAGTCGCAGAGGGTGAGTTACGTGCAGATTATGACAGGCAGGCCAGTATATTTCTGTCTCATAACACCATTGATTACGGCATAGTCTGGCTTACGGCATATGATAATGATCATTTTGCGGCTAACCCGAGAATAATAAAGATAAACGGAAACAGGTTTGCCGTGATCTGGGAAAAGAGAAGCATTTCAAATAATTACGTTTCATTACCCGAGACTTTTTATGCCGAGATCGACGGCAAAGGTCAGGTCGTAGTCGAAGCTACAAGGCTTAACGGAGTAAAGATCGCCGGTAACGATGAGCCCATTCTTGTTAACGGGGTAATTTACTGGGCTACAAATGATTCCTATGGTTCAAAGCTGAATATGGTAAGGACATCTCTTGCGAATGAAGGCGGTGAGACAACGGAGGATACGGAGATAACTTCGGAAACGAACGGGTGGGCGTATATCGGAGGAGTAGCCTACTGGTATGAGAACGGAGTCCGTCAGGGCTATGATCCGGAGAATCCTATATTTCGCGGAAAAGAGATTTACGACCCCGGAACAAATGCCTGGTACTGGCTTGACAATGTTCAGCAGGGAGCGAAGGCTGTCTCCAAGGATGTCTACCAGGAATCGCTTGCGGGTGACTGGGGTGATATCGAAGGAAGCGACGGTCAGCGTTACGGAAAATGGGTTCGCTATGATGCGAGCGGCCATATGATCAAGGGATGGAATACGGATTCAAACGGTACATATTATTTTGATCCGATATACGGAACAATGGCAAAGGGTGAAGCTCTGATCGACGGAGTGACATATTATTTTGATGAGAGTACCGGTATATTGAAGTAAGAACAGACTGATCAAAATACAATATATATGACTTAATACTCCTCAGGGTACAAGACTTTGAGGAGTATTTTTTATTCGAAAAAAAGAGATAAAAAACGTTTCACAAAGATGTTTCACGTGATATACTATTAGGGCATTTATTGGTTTTAGGAATACAAGTTTTATGGTTTGCCGAATATTGTTTAATAATATTCCGGCGATGAATATATGACAGGAGAACAAACGGAAAATGAGTAAGATAATTGCCATCACAAATCAGAAGGGCGGCGTCGGTAAGACCACGACTTCGATAAATCTCTCGGCCGCGATCGCAGAGAGCGGTAAAAAGGTCTTAGTGGTAGATATGGATCCGCAGGGAAATACGACCAGCGGTTTCGGTGTTAATAAAAATGAACTTGAGAACACGGTATATGAGCTTATCTTAGAGGAGTGCTCCCTTCAGGAAGCCATCATAAAGAATGTTGCGACAAATGTGTCACTTCTTCCTTCGAACGTTAATCTCGCAGGAGCGGAGGTTGATCTTCTTGACCGTGATGATAAATCGTTTATCTTGAAAAAAGAGATCGATTATATTGCGGATGAATATGATTATATCGTGATCGACTGCCCGCCTTCACTGAATATGCTGACGATCAATGCAATGACGACAGCGGGAAGCGTTATCGTTCCCATACAGTGCGAGTATTATGCGCTGGAAGGAGTAAGCCAGCTCATCCATACGATAAACCTTGTCAGAGAGAGACTTAATCCGGAGCTCAGTATCGATGGTGTGGTATTTACCATGTATGATGCGAGGACGAACCTCTCAAAGCAGGTGGTTGAGAACGTTAAGGAGAATCTGAGCCACCATATATATAAGACGATGATCCCGAGAAATATCAGTCTTGCCGAGGCGCCCAGCTTTGGAAAACCGATCACGGTCTACGATACAAAATCTGCGGGAGCGGAGGCCTACAGGGAACTCGCCAAAGAAGTGATAAAGCATAATGCGTAGAGGAGAATAAAGCACAAATACGCCGGCAAAGCCGACGTATTGGAGGAGAAAACGATGGCAAAAAAGGGTTTAGGAAAAGGACTTGATGCACTTATCCCCGCTGGAAAAGCGAAGGAGGCACCCAAGCAGGCACCGGCTGCAGAGAAAACCTCCGGCGCAGGGGAGTATGTTAAATTCGTAAAGATCACATCTGTTGAGCCAAACCGTGAGCAGCCGCGCCGTAAATTCGATGAGGACGCGCTTCAGTCACTTGCGGATTCCATAAAGCAGAAGGGCGTGCTTCAGCCGCTGGTTGTTCAGGACAGAAAGGATCATTACGAGATAATAGCGGGAGAGCGCAGATGGCGTGCTTCAAAGCTTGCCGGGCTCAAGGAAATTCCTGTTATCGTAAAGAATTATAATGAGCAGGAGATTTATGAAATCTCCCTTATCGAGAATCTCCAGAGAGAAGATCTCAATCCTATTGAAGAAGCTCAGGGGTATAAGATGCTGGCTGAGAAATTCAATATGAAGCAGGATGAGATAGCGGAAAAGGTTAGTAAGAGCCGTTCGGAGATAACAAACTCCATGCGACTTTTAAAGCTTTGCCCCGAAGTACAGCAGATGATCGTCGATGAGATGCTGAGCAAGGGACATGCCAGAACCCTTCTTGCCGTGGAAGATCCCAATAAGCAGTATGATCTTGCTCTTCGCGCTTTCGATGAAAAGCTCAGCGTTCGCGATGTTGAGAAGCTTGTAAAATCGCTTGATAAGCCGGTTAAGGAAAAGCCCATGACCGACGAGAAGCTTAAGCTCTTTTATGACGGTGTTGCCGAAAAGCTCAAGAAGGCGCTCGGGACAAAGGTATCGATCAGTTTCAAAGAAAACGGACATGGTTCTGTAAACATTGAATTTTATAATTCCGATGACTTTGACAAGATCGTTGACAGGTTGAATAATGAAAAAGAATAAGCAGATATGATGGAAAGCAGATTATTGGAATCCACATTGGGAATAAAAGGATTTGATCCGGGCTATCTTGTTATAGCGCTGGCAGTACTTGTTATCGCGGTGGCCGCTCTGATCGTGCTCACCCTTCTTAAGGACAAAAAGATCAAAAGTCTTGAGAGCAGGATCGATGCACTCTGCACCGGAGCAAGCGGCGAGAGTCTTGAGGGCGAGCTTGCCAAGATAATCGAGGAAAACCAGTACCTTATGACCGAGGTCTCCGAGCACAAATCCTACATAAAGACTATTTTTCGGAGATTTCAGATAGCGTACCAGAAGTCGGCACTTGTAAAGTATGACGCTTTGGATCAGATGGGCGGAAAGCTGAGCTTCGTATTATGCATGCTGGATGAAAACAACAACGGATTTTTGATCAACTCCGTGCACACATCAACCATGAACTACATTTATTCCAAGACAGTTGAAAGTGGAGAGGTAGAGGTGGAACTCGGAACGGAGGAGGCGGAGGCGCTTGAAAAGGCCAAGGCGGTAAAGATCCCGAGATAGAGATTAATTGGATATCAAAAACGGCAGGGAGCCGGGAATGGAGCAGAAATGATAGATATAAAATTTTTACGCGAAAATCCTGAAGCAGTTAAGGAAAATATCAAAAAGAAATTTCAGGACGAGAAGCTTCCTCTTGTTGATGAGGTAATAGAGCTCGACAAGCAGCTTCGCAAGACACAGCAGGAAGGCGACGACCTTCGAAATGCCAAGAATAAGATCTCCAAGGAGATCGGAGCCCTCATGGGACAGGGAAAGAAGGAGGAGGCTGAGAAGCTCAAAGAGCAGGTTGCGGCAAATGCCAAGAGACTTGCTGAGCTGGAGGCTATGCAGCCCGAGCTTCAGGAGAAGGTAACCGCAATAATGATGAAGATCCCCAACATCATCGACAGTTCTGTTCCGGTTGGTAAGGATGATTCGGAGAATGTTGAGATCGAGAAGTTCGGAGATCCGGTAGTTCCCGCTTTCGAGGTGCCTTATCATGCGGATATCCTCGACAAGATCGGAGGCCTTGACAAAGACGCTGCCGGAAGGACCAGCGGAAACGGATTTTACTATCTTATCGGCGATGCGGCAAGACTTCATTCCGCTATGATAAGCTATGCCAGAGATTTCATGATAGACAAGGGATTCACCTACTGTATTCCTCCTTTCATGATCAGGAGCAATGTGGTTACCGGCGTAATGAGCTTTGCTGAGATGGAAGCAATGATGTATAAGATCGAAGGAGAGGATCTCTATCTTATCGGTACTTCGGAGCATTCCATGATCGGACGCTTCCAGGGCCAGATCGTTGAGGAGAAAAAGCTTCCCATAACCATGACTTCTTATTCACCCTGCTTCCGCAAGGAAGTCGGATCTCACGGAATTGAGGAGCGCGGAGTTTACCGTGTTCACCAGTTTGAAAAGCAGGAGATGGTAGTTCTCTGCAAGCCCGAGGAATCTATGGACTGGTATAACAAGATGTGGTCCTATACCGTAGAATTCTTCAGAAGCCTTGATATCCCGGTTCGTACTCTTGAGTGCTGCTCCGGAGATCTCGCTGATCTCAAGGTGAAGTCCTGCGATGTAGAGGCATGGAGCCCCCGTCAGCAGAAGTATTTTGAGGTTGGATCCTGCTCCACTCTCGGCGATGCGCAGGCGCGCAGGCTTGGTATCCGTACCAAGGGAGAGAACGGAACATACCTTGTTCATACTCTTAACAATACAGTGCTCGCTACGCCCAGAGGACTTATCGCACTTCTTGAAAACAATGTCAACGAGGACGGCAGCATCAATGTTCCCAAGGCACTTCAGCCATACATGGGCGGCAAGGATAAAGTACTTCCGGTAAAATGATGAATAATAAAAAACTTCTCCCGATAGGAATGATCTTTCAGTTTATGTTTACGGTCATCGGAGGCGGCCTGCTGATCTCCGGACTTATCGCGGGGTTTTCGCTTCACTGGGATATGTCCGGCGAAGATAACAGAGCCAGGATAGCTCTGCTTCTGGCAATATTCGGGGGGATATTATTTGTGATCGGAATCATGATCACGGTTATTTTATATAAAATTTCAGTCTTGCCGGCGCCTTCGGACACCGGTGAAGAAGGCGGCATTGATGAAATAAGCGATGAAGACATATGCCGCAGTAAGAGCGATCGGGAGATGCCGGATGGCGCAGAGACAAAAACACAGGCGCCGGATAAGGAAACCGGATCGGTCGGAGGATCAGTAACAGAGTGCATAAATACCTCAGAGCCATAGGCTTTAGCAAAAAAACAAGAAAAGAAATACAGGAGATCGTGATGGACTGTATCCGCAAGGCCGGAAAGCGCGGGTACACCCTCGTTGACGATGAGAATATGGTTGCCGAGTTTTCAAGGGATTACGCCGACAGCCTTGGCATTACCGTTGCAGGAACCTTTGACGAGGAGGACAAGTTCCATTTTGAATATTATTTCCCGTATCTTGACGGAACAGGGGTGACTTCATATGAGGACATCTCTGTTGAGAAGCATGCCTCCGAGGATTCTTTTGCCGGAGTATGTGACGATGTTAAAGTGGGCATTTCGCTGATCTTCTATCTGAGAAACAAGATCCCATATTTAAAAGCCCTTTCTACAGGCAAGCTCCCGATAAAAGGCACTTCTGTCACTTTTTCCGGACTTTCCATAAAGGGAATGGTCCTGCTGCCTGTACTTCGTCCCGAGGAGGATCCGGAAAACCAAAAGAAGCTTGACGCAAGCGACAGGGCAAAGCTTCTCGCTGCTGCGAAAAACGGGGATGAAGAAGCTATAGAGACTCTCACCCTCGAAGATATGGATACTTATAATACAATCTCAAAAAGGGTAAAAAACGAGGATGTATATTCGATAGTCGACACAAGCTTTATGCCTTACGGTGTTGAGTGCGACCAGTATTCGATAATCGGAGATATCGTAGCTTTCAGACGTGTGACCAATCATATCACGGAAGAAGAAATATATATTTTAACAATTTGCTGTA
>JAEEGL010494818.1_pt1 | contig 20819 bp, 25 predicted proteins | sample 9134231 | NCBI WGS metagenome assembly JAEEGL01 (sample SAMN16246548, study PRJNA631951) | gut metagenome | biome: gut microbiome; feature: rumen; material: fiber-attached | host: Bos | place: Iran: Karaj | collected 2018-10
CTATTTTGAGGAATCTGACGTGGAAGGCTTTATCGAAAGGCTGGAGAAGTATTATCCGGACGTGAAATACGTCAACAGACTCATGACGCACAGCTGGGGGCAGAAGGTCATACGCTTTTATGATCCGGACGGGAATCTGATCGAAGTGGGGACGCCGATGTAACATGGCAAACACCATCACCGGAATCAGGATCGCGGTAAGCGTATGCTTGCTGTTCTGCCCGGTTTTTTCCCCGGCGTTCTTCGTGCTCTACATAGGGGCCGGAGCTTCCGATATGATCGATGGGGCCGTGGCGAGGAAAAGCGGGACCGTCAGCGAGTTCGGCTCAAGGCTGGACACGATCGCAGACATCGTATTTGCTGCGGTCTGCCTGATAAAAGTGCTTCCGGCGATTGATGTTCCGGTCTGGCTCTGGATATGGATCGCCGTCATCGCCGTCATCAAGGCGGCGAATATCGCCGTGGGATATGTCCGAAAGAAAGAGTTCGTATCGGTACATTCCGTGATGAACAAGGTGACCGGCGGGCTGCTGTTCCTTTTCCCCCTTACGCTGACATTCCTGGATTTGAGGTGCGGTGCCGCGATTGTCTGCACGGCTGCGACAGCGGCGGCGATACATGAAGGGTATCTGATCAACCGCAAGGAAATGAATTGAACGAATCGCGGAAGCACAAAAGACCGCCCCCCCTGTGTTTGCGGAAGGGGTGCCGGACCGCGTGCCGGCGCCCCTTCGCGGGAAGCGCGGGCTGTGTCGGCGGGCGCGGCGCCCGGCATAGCCGCGGCAGCCCGGACAAAATCGAAGTCGAAGCCGGTCGGGACGACGGTCCCGGCCGGCGTTCCTTTGCCCGGCCGCCCCTTCGGAAGTCCATGCGGAGCGCCCGCAGATATACCGCCGGTCGATTGCGCGGGACCGACAGAGGTGATATAGTAGCACGAGCTTTTGCATCGGAGGCGCAGCCCATGGGGGAGAAAGCGAAGTTGGCCATCGTGCCCTGTGAAACCTACGCGCCGGAGGCGGTGCGGGCAGCCCTGCTGGAGGCGCTGGCGCCCCTGGGCGGGCTGGACTGGGTGCGCCCGGGCATGCGGGTGGGCATCAAGCTGAACCTCTGCGCCGCCCGGAAGCCGGAGGCCGCCGCCACCACCCACCCCGTCATGGCTGCGGAACTGACCCGGCTCCTGCGGGAAAGAGGCGCCCGCCCCGTACTGGGAGACAGCCCGGGGGAGCCCTTCACGGCGCCGGTGCTGAACCGGATCTACGCCGTCACGGGCATGGCCGCCGCGGAGGCGGCGGGGGGCGAGCTGAACCGGGATTTCTCCCACCGGGAGGTGTCCTTCCCCGGGGCGGCCACGGTCAAGAACTTCGCCTTTGCCTGCTGGCTGGAGAAGTGCGACGCGGTGGTGAATTTCTGCAAGCTGAAATCCCACGGCCTCATGGGCATGACCGGGGCGGTGAAGAACCTCTACGGCGCGGTCCCCGGCACGGTGAAGAGCGAGTATCACTTCCGATACCCCGACCCCCTGGCCTTCGCCAATATGCTTGTGGACCTGAATGAATACGTGAAGCCGGTGCTCTGCCTGTGCGACGCGGTGGAGATCATGGAGGGCAACGGCCCCACCCAGGGCACGCCCCGACACCTGGGGGCCCTGCTGGCGGGCACGGACCCCTACGAGATGGACCGGCTCTGCGCCCGGCTTCTGGGCATCCGGGAGGAGGAGCTCCTCTTCCTCACCGCCGCCAAACGCCGGGGGCTGCTGTCCGAGGCGGGGGAGCCCCTGTGTCTCGCCGAGGCGGCGCCCTTCCTGCTGTCGGATTTCCGCCGCTCCGGGGCCACCTCCGGCTGGTTCGTCACCGGCCCCGACGACAAGCCGGTGCGGAAGCTGATGAAGAAGGGACTGGCGCTGCTGTTTCGCTCCCGGCCGAAGCTGGGGGAGGGCTGCACCGGCTGCGGCCACTGTGCCCGGCTGTGTCCCGCCCACGCCATTTCGATCAAAAACCGACGGGCCGTCATCGACCGGCGCAAGTGCGTCCGCTGCTTCTGCTGTCAGGAGTTCTGCCCCGCCGGGGCCATGCGGGTGCAGCGGACCCCGGCGGCGCGGCTCCTGAGCAAGTAGCGTGGTACGGCCGGGAGGCCAAACCGGAAAGGAATTATGAAGCTGTTTGATCAATACCGGGGACTGCGCAGAGAAAACTATGTGCTGTTCCTTGGAAATATCGTCACCAACATGGGCTCCATGGTCTGGCCCATGATGACCCTGATCCTGGACCAGAAGCTGGGCCTCAGCGCGGGGAACATCGCCCTGCTGCTCATGGCGGCCTCCTTCGTCTGCATGCCGGCCAGCCTGCTGGGCGGGCGGCTGGCGGACCGGGTGAACAAGAAGAAGATCATCATCGTGGGGGACCTGGTCTCCGTCACCTGTTACATCGTCTGCGGGCTGCTGCCCCTCTCCTGGGTGACCGTGGGCCTCATCGTGCTGGCCAGCGTGTTCCAGAGCATCGAGGGGCCCGCCTACAACACCCTCATTGCGGACATCACCCCCACCCGGGACCGGGAGAAGGCCTACTCCCTCCTGTATCTGGGGGCCAATATCGGCCTCATGGTGTCGCCCACCCTCAGCGGCATCCTGTTCAAGAACTGGCTGTGGCTGGCCTTCATCATCAGCGGCGTCGCCATCGGCTGCTCCACGCTGCTCATCTGGTTCCTGGTGCGGGACATCGAGCCCGTGCGGGAGGAGGGGGAGGAGGCCGTCTACCAGAAGGCCCGGGAGGACGTGAGCGTGTGGCAGGTCCTGCGGGACAACAAGCCCGTGCTGCTCTTCACCGTGATCATCGCCCTGTACTACGCCGCCTACGGCCAGTTCAACTTCCTCATGCCCCTGGAGATGGGGCGCATCCACGGGGACGACGGGGCACTGATCTTCGGCACGGTGACCAGCCTCAACTGCATCGTGGTGGTGGTCTTCACCCCCCTCTTCACCGGCTGGCTGCGGCGCCTGCCGGAGACGGTCAAGCTGGTGGCGGGCCGGGGGCTGCTGATCGCGGGCTACCTGGTGTTCATCCTGATGCTGGGCCGCATCCCCGCCTACTATGCAGCCATCGTCCTGTTCACCTGGGGAGAGATCGTCAACACCTTGGCGGAGGGGCCCTACGAGTCCCGCCGCGTCCCCTCCTCCCACCGGGGGCGTCTGTCCAGCGTCCTGGGGGTGGCCCAGGGCATCCTGCTGTCCCTCTTCGACGTGGCGGTGGGAAAGGTCTACGACTTGGCCGGCTCCCGGGGGGCCTGGACCATCGTCATGGCCGCCGCGGGCCTGTCCCTGCTCCTGGCCCTGCGGCTCATCCGCACGGACCGGCGGACCTACCCCAAGCTGTACGACGGGAAGGAGTAAGCGCACAAAAGGACCGTTCCTCTGTGTTGCGCCGCGCCGCGGCTCTACGATGCGTGGAGCGCGTTTTCCCCGTTCCTGTGGTATGCTGGCGCCGAAGGAGGCGAAAGCCATGGAAAAATACGTGACCGGCGCCGTGATCCGCAGGCTCCGGGAAAAGAAAAACCTCACCCAGGAGGAGCTGGCGGCGCGGATCTTCGTCAGCGGCAAGGCGGTGAGCAAGTGGGAGCTGGGCCGGGGATACCCCGACGTGAGCCTGCTGGAGCCCCTGGCCGGGGCCCTGGGCATCTCCGTCATCGAGCTGCTCTCCGGGGAGGACGTCACCAACCGCAACCGGTCCGCCAATATGATCCGGAGCCGGTTTTACGTCTGCCCCGTCTGCGGGAACGCCGTCTTCTCCGTGGGGGAGGCGGTGGTCAGCTGCTGCGGCATCACCCTGCCGCCCCTGGAGCCGGAAGCGCCGGACGAAGCCCACGCCATCCGGGCGGAGCGGGTGGAGGACGAATTCTACGTCACCGTGGACCATCCCATGACGAAGGACCACCACATTTCCTTCCTGGCCGCCGTGTGGGACGGGGGGACGGAGCTCGTGAAGCTCTACCCGGAGTGGAACGCGGAGGCCCGATTCAAAACTCGCTGCGTGAAATACCTTTATGCGTACTGCAATCACCACGGCCTGTTCCGGCTGCGGGTTTAGGGAGTGAGGACGTGCTTCGGTTCGTGACCCTCCGGGAGGCGCCGGAGATGACGAAGGCCGCGGCGGCCTGGTTCCACGAAAAGTGGCGTGTGCCGGAGGCGGCCTACCTGGAATGCATGGGAGCCTGCCTCCGGGGAGAAACGGAATACGACTGGTACCTGTGCCTGGAGGACGGGCGGATCGTGGGGGGGCTGGGGGTCATCGAAAATGACTTCCACGACCGGAAGGACCTGGCCCCCAACGTCTGCGCCGTCTATACGGAGGAGGACCGCCGGGGCCGGGGCATCGCCGGGCGGCTGCTGAACATGGCCGTGGAGGACATGCGCGCCAAAGGCATCTCCCCCCTGTACCTCCTGACGGACCACGAGGGCTTCTACGAGCGGTACGGCTGGGAATTCCTCTGCTTGGCCCGGGGGGACGGAGAGGACCGCCCGAGCCGGATGTACGTGCATCGGTAAGGGGGCCGGGAACATGGAGAAAACAATGGAAACGGGCGTCACCGTCGAAGAAGTGGCCCTGACCCCGGAGCTGCTGGAAACCCTGATCCGCCTCTCCGAAGAATGGGAGGCCGAGGGGAGCTGCCGCGGCTACCGGAAAAACCAGCGGGCGGACGTGGAGGGAAACCGCATCTTCCTGGCCCGGCGGGAGGGGGAGACCCTGGGCTACCTCTTCGGCCGCGTGGAGAAGGCGGAGAGCGCCAGTACCGTCATGCCGGAGGGTACCCCCTTCTTCGAGGTGGAGGAGCTCTACGTGCGGCCGGAATACCGGGACCGGGGCCTGGGCCGCCGTCTCTTCGAAGGGGCGGAGGCCGCGGTGTCGGCGGAGGCGGAGTTCATCCTCCTGAGCACGGCCACGAAGAACTGGCGGGCCATTCTCCACTTCTATCTGGAAGAGCTGGGCATGGAATTCTGGAGCGCCCGGCTGTATAAAAAACTCCGCGGCGGCGGGGAAGCCCCGTCTGACGGAGGGCGGGAGGCAGCGATATGATAAGAGCGGAAGCGGAAGCGCGCGTCAAAGCGCAGCTGGCCCTGGACTTCTGCTGCGAGCCGGGGGATTTTGACCGGGAGGAGAACGTGATCACCCCCGCTGCGGCCCTGGAGGGACGGCGCAGGTTTTCCGACAAGCCCTTCTTCCTGCAGATGGCCACCTTCGGCGGCAATGCGGTGATCTCCGCGGACGAAGCCCTCCACCCCTGGCTCCGGGCGTGGGTGCGGGACAAAAAGGGCTTCTGGCTCTTCGAGCAGCACAATTATCTTGCGCTGGACCGGGAGCTTCTGCGGCACGGGTACGAAATGGCCCTGACCCACCACATGTTCCTGCCCCTGCCGGAGGCGCCCGCAGAGGACCCGGCGCTCCCCGTCCGGTGGCTGGAGCAGGGGGACCTGGGGCCCTGGTACGGCCGGGAGGAGTTCTCCAACGCCCTCTGCGACCGGTTCCGCCCCGAGCGGCCGGACGTGCTGGCCGTCATCGCCCTGGACGGGGAGGCGGTCATGGGCATGGCGGGGTGCTCCGCGGACGCGCCGGACCTGTGGCAGATCGGCGTGGACGTGCTGCCGGAATACCGGCGCCGGGGCGTGGGCAGGGCCCTGGTGACCCTGCTGCGCAACGAGGTCCTGCGCCGGGGCGCCGTCCCCTATTACGGGACGAGCCTCTCCAACCTGGCTTCCTGGAAGGTCGCGCTGGCGTCCGGCTTCGGCCCCGCCTGGATCGAGGCGGAGGCGCGGGAAGCGAAGGAACGCAGCTTTGCGAAGTGATCGGCGGCGCGTCTGCCGGGCGGTCGGCGAAAGGAGCGAGCATGGAAAAGGTCGGTAAAAAGAGCGGAAGGAAAGGGAAGGGCCTTCGGGTCCTGCTGATCGTTCTGGCGGCGCTGGTGCTGTTCTTCGCGGTCATCAACCTGATCCCGCCGAAGAAGGTCATGGCGGACAACCCCTTCGTCAAGGAGCCGGACGCCCTGCCCATGATCGCCGCCCACCGGGGCGGCGGGGTGAGCAACCCGGAAAACACCCTCATGGCCTACCGGGCCGCAGTGAACGACTACGGCGTCCAGATCTGCGAAACGGACCTGTGGATGACCTCCGACGGCCATCTGGTCTACAGCCACGACGGGAACATCAACCGCATGGCCTGCCCCGAGGGGGCGGAGAAGGTGGTGATCGCGGAGCACACCCTGGAGGAGCTGCGGACCTACAACATGGGCTACAACTTCGCGGACCCGGACACCGGGGAATTCATCTACCGGGACGCCTCGGAGGAGGAGCAGCGGGCCCTGGGACTGAAGATCATGGAGTTCCACGAGCTGCTGGCGGAGTTCTACGATGTCCGGAAGGACCTGCTTTTCATCGTGGAGATCAAAAACGGGGGCGAAACCGGCTTCCGGGCGGCGGAGATCATGGACAGGACCCTGACCGAGCGTTTCCCGGACTATAAAAGGAACCTGGTGGTGGGCACCTTCCATCCGGAGATCGAAGCGGACCTGAGGGAAAACCATCCCACCCTCCTGCGGGGCGCCTCCACCTCCGGGGCGGCGAAATTCATCCTCACCCAGATGCTGGGGGTCAACCTCTTCTCCAATGTGGACTTCAACTGCCTGCAGATCCCCATGGCCTACGACGTCAAGGGGGTCCGCCTGAACCTGACGCGGCCGGGCTATATCGCCCGGGCCCACCGACGGAACATCGCCGTGCAGTTCTGGACCATCAACGACGAAGAGGACATGCGCTTCCTGATCGAACGGGGCGCGGACGCCATCATGACGGACGACCCGAAGCTCCTGAAGCAGGTGCTGGATTCCTATGGCGGCTGAGGGACTGCCGGAAGCCGGCTTCCGGCACTACGGGCCGGCGGACTACGACGCCGTCTGCGATTTCCTCCTGGCCCTCTGCGAGGCGGACCGGCACCGGGTGAACTGGAACTGGGCCCGCTTCGAGTGGATGATGGAACACCCCCAGTTCGACAAGAGCGCCGCGGGGGCCATGGGCCTCTGGCTGGCGGGGGACAAGGTCGTGGGCGCCGCCCTGTACGACATGTATTTCGGGGAGGCCTTCTGCGGCGTCCTGCCGGCGTATTCCGCCCTGTACCCGGCGGTGCTGGACTACGCCTGGGAGGCCCTGCGGGATGAGCATGGCCTGGGCGTCGCCGTCTGCGACGGGGACCGGCGGCAGATCGAGGCGGTGCTAGCGAAGGGCTTCGTCCCGGCGGAGCAGCGGGAGACCGTCATGGCCATCCCCCTGGAGGGTCCCTTCCGTTCCCGGCTGCCTGCGGGGCTGCGCTTCGCTGCCCCCGACCCGGTGCGGGACGCGGAGCGCCTCCAGTGGCTCTTCTGGCGGGGCTTCGACCATGGGGAGGACCGGGCGGAATTCCTGCGGGAGGACCCCGTGGTGCCCCGGGTCCGCCCCCACTTCGACCCGACCCTGGGGACGGCAGCGGAGGACGAGGCGGGGGAGCTGGCTTCCATCTGCGGCCTCTGGCACATGCCTGGCACCGACTACGCCTATGTGGAGCCGGTCTGCACCGTTCCCGCCTGGCGGGGGCGGGGGGCGGCCCGGGCGGTGATCTTCGAAGCCCTGGAGCGGGCGCGGGCCCGGGGGGCGAAGCGGGCGTACGTGATCTCGGACATGGCGTTCTATGAGCGCCTGGGCTTCCGCCGGGAGTACGGCTATACGTTCTATTGGAAGAAATGAGATCCGGAGGTTTCCCGTGAGCGATCTGCGCTGCAAAACCAGATATCCCCTCGTGCTGATCCACGGGGCCGGGTTCCGGGACCTGAAGTGGCCCGTCTACTGGGGCCGGATCCCCGGCGTGCTGGAAAAGCACGGCGCCGTGGTCCGCTACGGCCTCCAGGACTGCTGGGCCAGCGTGGAGACCAACGCCGGGGCCATCACCGCGCGGATCGACGCCATCCTGGCGGAGACCGGCGCGGAGAAGGTGAACCTGATCGCCCACTCCAAGGGGGGCCTGGAGGCCCGCATGGCGGCCTCCTCCCTGGGGTACGGGGCGAAGATCGCCAGCATCACCACCGTCGCCACCCCCCACCGGGGCTCCGTGACCCTGGACCGGCTCATGACCCTGCCCCGGGGCCTGTTCAGCCTGGCCGCTTTCGCCGTGAACAACTGGATCCGGGTGGTGGGGGACAAAAAGCCGGATTTCCTCAAGGTCTGTGAGGGCTTCACCACCGGGGCCATGGAAACCTTCAACCGGGAGAATCCGGACGTGCCGGGGGTCTTTTACCAAAGCTACGCCTGCGTCATGTCCCGCCCCTTCTCGGACATCAACCTCTCCACGGCGAACTTCGTCCTCAACCGGCTGGAGGGTCCCAACGACGGCCTGGTCTCCGTGGCGTCCGCCTCCTGGGGGGAAAACGTGCAGGTTCTCCGCTCCCCCGTGCGCCGGGGGATCTCCCACCTGGACGCCATCGACCTCCGGCGGGCCCCCTTCACCCGGAGGAAGGGGGAAGGGGTCACGGACATCTGCCGCGTCTACGTGGAGATCGCGGAGGGACTGAAGGCCCGGGGCCTTTGAGAGAGGAGAGAAGGGACATGACGGAGATCCGCAGCGTGCGGGAGGAGGATCGGGCGTTCTGGTTCCGGCTGGACCGGCACCTTTCCGGGCCCGGATTTGCGGAAAAGGTGCGGACGGGGCAGGGACTGGTGCTCCTGGAGGACGGCGTTCCCGCCGGTCTCCTGCGCTGGAACCTCTTTTGGGATGAGCATCCCTTCTGCTGCCTGCTGTACGTGGAAGCGGCGCGGCGGGGGCGGGGCCTGGGGCGCATGCTCATGACCCGCTGGGAGGAGGATATGCGCGCCCGGGGCCACGCCCTGGTGCTGACCTCCACCCAGGCGGACGAGGAGGCCCAGCACTTCTATCGGAAGCTGGGCTACCGGGACTGCGGCGGCCTGGTGCTCGACGCTCCCGGATATGCGCAGCCCATGGAGCTGATCCTCATGAAGCGACTGAAGGCGGATGCCGGGGAGGGAGTCCGGAGCGTATGAACGGCGAGAAGATCTATTACATCTCCGATCTCCACCTGTTCCACCTCCTGCGGAACCGGAAGGCCGTCACGGAAGCCGGGATCGCCGCGGCCATCGGGGAGGCGGCGGACGACCTGCTGCGGGAGAGCGAGCCCGGCGGGCTCCTCCTCATCGCGGGGGACACCGCCCTGAGCTTTCCCCTGTTCGAGGCCTTTGTGACCGCCCTGGGCAGGGAAGCGCGGACCGTGGTCTTCACCCTGGGGAACCACGACCTCTGGAGCTTCCCGGAGGCCGCCTTCGACGAAGTGACGGAGAAGTACCGCGCCTTCCTGGAGAGCCGGGGGATGTACCTGCTGCAGAACGACCTGCTGCTCTTCGGGGAAGGGGGAAGGCCGCCCCTCCGCATCCCGGAGGAGGAATTGAAGGCGGCTTCGCCGGAGGCCCTGAGAAGCCGGGCGGAGGACGCGAAGCGCATCCTCTTCGGCGGCGTGGGCTTCGCAGGGTACGAGCCCCTCTTCAACGCCCGGGCGGGCCTGTACCGCTACAACAAGACCATCGGCTATGACCGGGATTTTGAAATCAGGGAGACCCGGAGGTTCGAGGCCCTCTACGACAAGGTCTGCGCCGCCTTCGCCGGCAGAAATGCCGTCATTGCGACCCACATGCCCCTGGAGGACTGGTGCCTCCCGGCCCGGCAGCGGCAGGAGGCGTGGAAGAAGGCGTGGAAGAAGGCGTGGAAGGAAGCGAAGGAAGGCGGGCGCCCCCCGGTGGGAAGACCCGGCATGCTGGAGGCCTGTGTGCCGGGCTTTGTCTACGTCAGCGGCCACACCCACATGGATTTCCGCTATGACGACGGGGTGATCCGGTACTGCGCCGACAACCAGTTCGGCTACAACAAGGACCACCCGGAGGCCCGGCCCCGGCTGAAGTTTTTCGAGCTCTGAGCGCGTCCGCCCCGGCGGAGAAAGGAGACGCCCGTGAATACCCTCTGGTCCCGGCACGTGCAGGGGATCATGACCCTGTACCTCAGCCGCAGGCTCCGGTTCGACGACCGGTTCTTCCCCCAGTATGAAAGGGTCTTCGGCCTGGACCGGGCGGCCCGCCTGAAGATCCTGGAGGTCGGCTGCGGCCCCGGAGCCCTGGCGGAGGCCCTGCACCGGCGCTATGCCGCCGCGGAGATCACCGCCCTGGACCGGGACAGCGGCTTTGTTGAATTCGGAAGGACCCACGTCCCCGGGGTGGAATTCCTGGAGGGGGACGCGGCAAGTCTTCCCTTCCCGGACGGGAGCTTTGACGTGACCGTTTCCAACACGGTGCAGGAGCACGTGGAGCCCGATGCCTTCTGGGGGGAGCAGCTGCGGGTGCTGAAGCCCGGGGGCGTCTGCCTGTGCCTCTCGGCGCGAAGGGGCCTCCATGCCGCCGCCCCCTGCCTGGAGCCCACGGAAGCGGAGCGGGAATTCTGGGCGTCCGCGCCCTCGGCGGAGGAGAGCTTGGCGGAATACGGGGTCTGCCGCTATCCCCTCACGGAATCGGGGCTTCCCGCCGCCATGGAGGCCCACGGCTTCCGGCAGGTCACCACGGGCTACGCGGTCATCGACCTGACCCCGGACGATCCCAAGTATCCCCCGGCGCTGGCGGAAGCCATGATCGAGGCGTGGCGGCAGAACGACCTGGAGGCCGTCGCCTCCATGCATTCCGACCGGGACGCCGCCGCCGTGGCCGCCGTGAACGGGAAATACGACCAGCGCCTCCGCCTCTACCGGGCGGGGGAGAAGCAGTGGGACACCTCGGTTTCCGTGACCATGATCCTCCGGGGCGTCAAGTGACGAAAGGGGAGAAAAGCCGTGCACAGAGAGCGCATGAGGGACAGCATCGAAACGGAGCGGCTGGTCCTCTTTCCCTACACGGCGGAAAACCTGGCCCTCTTCAATGCGGACCTGGCCGCCTTTGAGGAGACCTTCGGCGTCCGTTACCGGGGAGAGGAGCTGGACTATCTCCTGCAGGGCTTCCTGAAGAAGCTGGAGCGGGAGATCGCGGAGGACCCGGAAAACTATCTCTTTTTCACCGAGTTCCTTATCGTACTGAAGGAGACGGACTGCGTGATCGGCTCCGTCGACTTCAAATACGTGCCCCGGGAGGGGGTGACGGAGGTGGGCTACGGACTGAACCCCGCCTATGAGGGCAGGGGGTACATGACCGAAGCCCTCACCGCCTTCCTGGCGTTGGGAAAGAGCCTGGGAATCCGGACCGTCCTGGCGGACACCCGGCCGGACAACGTGAGATCCCAGAACGTGCTGAAGCGCTGCGGCTTCCGCTTCCTCCGGGAGGAGGGGAACCTCTGGTGGGAGCGGACGCTGCAGGGAAAGTGAGAGAAGAATGAAAGAACTGTCGAAAAACGAGCGGCGCAGCCGCTTTCTGGGCTGCCTCCTGGGGGGCGCCGCAGGGGATGCCCTGGGCTACCCCGTGGAGTTCTGGACCGAGAGGTCCATCCGCAGCCGATTCGGACCGGCGGGCATCCGCACCCTGGCGGAGGCGGGGGAGCCCGCCCCCATCTCCGACGATACGCAGATGACCCTCTTTGCCGCCTGCGCCCTGGTGTGCGCCGCCTGCCGCCCGGAGCTGACGCCGGAGAAGGCCCTCCGGGCCGCCTATGTGGAGTGGCTCACCACCCAGCTGGGGCCGGTGCTGATCGGGAAGCCCCGCCCCCTCATGTGGATCTGGGAGGACCGCAGGCTCCACGAGGAGCGGGCGCCGGGGAACACCTGCCTGCAGTCCCTGACCCTTTTGGGGCGGGACCCCGACCTGGGCGCCGCAAAGAACGACAGCAAGGGCTGCGGCACCGTCATGCGGGCGGCCCCCTTCGGCCTCACCCGGCTCCTGGGGCCGGAGGCCGACCCGGAGGAAAACCTTCGGGCCGCCCGGGCGCTGGCCCGCTGCGACGCGGCCATCACCCACGGCCATCCCGCCGCCGCGGAAGCCTCCGCGCTGCTGGCGGCCATCGTCTTCCGCTGCGTGAACGGCTTCGGGGAGGGCTCCCTGGCCGACCTGGTGCGGGGCGAGCTGGGAGAAGGGGCCGTGGCCGACCTGGTGCGCCGGGCCCTGGCGCTGGCCGAGGACCCCGCCGTTCAGGACCTGGAGGGCATCCACGCCCTGGGGGAGGGCTGGGTCGCGGACGAAGCCCTGGCCATCGCCGTGTTCTGCGCCGTGCGCCATGAGGACGACTTCGCCGCCGCCCTCCGGGCCGCCGTGAACCATCAGGGGGACAGCGACTCCACCGGCGCCGTCTGCGGCAACATCCTGGGGGCCCGGCTGGGAGTGAAGGCGGTGGCCGCCGCCTTCCCGCCGAAGGAGCTGGAGCTTTCGGACATCACACTGCAGATGGGGGAGGACCTGTTCCTGGCCGCGGAGGGAGAGCTTCCCGGCCCCGGGAAGGATCCTCTCTGGGACCAGCAGTATTACAACCGATAAGATACAATGTGCCGGGGCGGCCGCATGGCCGCCCCGGCACAGCTGCGATCTGACATCATTCCGCGTGCTTCTCCGCGATCCTGACCAGCAGCTCCGCGATCTTCCGCATCTGGGGCACGGAGGCGTATTCGTACCTGCCGTGGCAGTTGCCGCCGCCGGTGCAGAGGTTGGGGCAGGGGACCCCCATGTGGGAGAGCATGGCCCCGTCGGTGCCGCCCCGGATGGGGGAGATGCGGGGGGTGATGCCCAGCTCCTCCATGGCCGCCTTCGCCTTGTCGATGATCTCCGGATGGGGAAGGATGTATTCCTTCATGTTGTAGTAGCTGTCCTTCACCGTGGCCTCGCAGGTCCCGGGGCCGTACTTCCCGTTGAGGAAGTCCGCCGCGGCCCGGAAGAAGGCCTTTTTCTTCTCGAATTTTTCCCTGTCGTGGTCCCGGATGATATATTCCGCCTCGGCCTTCTCCACGTCCCCCTTCAGGCCGCAGAGATGGTAGAAGCCCTCGTAGCCCGCCGTGTACATGGGGTTCTCTGCCGGGGGCAGCATGGCCTGGAACTCCATGGCCAGCAGCAGGGCGTTCACCATGGTGTTTTTGGCGCTGCCGGGGTGGATGCTCCGGCCGTGGAAGGTGAGCCGCCCGGAGGCGGCGTTGAAATTCTCGTACTCCATGCCCCCCAGGGGCCCGCCGTCCACCGTGTAGCCGAAGTCGGCGGAGAAGCGCCCGAGGTCGATGTGGGCCGTGCCGCCCCCCACCTCCTCGTCCGGGGTGAAGCAGATGAGGAGCTTCCCGTGCCGAGTTTCCGGGTGGGTCAGCAGGTATTCCGCCATGGCCATGATCTCCGCCACCCCCGCCTTGTCGTCGGCCCCCAGGAGGGTGCTGCCGTCCGTCACCACCAGCTCCTGGCCCACCAGCTCCTTCAGAAAGGGAAAGTCCCGCCCGCTGAGGATGTAGGTCCCGTCGCCCCCCAGGTCCACGTCCTCCCCGGTGTAGGTGATGATCCGGGGCTTCACCCCCGCGCCGCTCACGGCGTCGGAGGTGTCCATGTGGGCCATGAAGCCCACGGCGGGCGCGGTCTTCCCCTCGGGCAGATTGGCGGGGATCGATGCGTACACATAGCAGTATTTTTCATCCAGAGAGACGTCGGAGGCCCCCATCTCCCGCAGCTCCCGCGCCAGGAGCCGGGCCAGGTCGAACTGCTTTTCCGTGCTGGGGTGGGTGCCGTTGTCCTCCGACTGGGTGTCGATCTTCACGTACCGCAGAAAGCGGTCGAGCACGTCTTCCATGCTGCTTCCTCCTTTGCCCGCGCCGCGGGCTCTTTTTGTCCCATTATTCCCGCCTTGCCCGCCTTTGTCAAGAGCGCGGGAAAAGGTTGTGGCGGCGCGGCATGCGTGGTATAATAATTATAATATGCAAATTCGGATGGGCGGGCGCGCTTTTCCCGCCCGAAGGAGAGTGACCGGAATGAAAAAGGATTTCTCGCGTCTGGACCGGCTGCTGGAGGAATTCGCCGAACACAGCGTCCCCGGCTGCACCTGCAGCATCATGCAGGGGGACGAGCTGATCTACGAGGGCGCGGCGGGCTATGCGGACATCTCCGCCGGGAAGAAGACCGACGCCCACTCCATGTTCCGCCAGGCCTCCACCACCAAGCTCTTCACCTACGCCATCCTGGGCATGCTCTACGAGGAGGGGCGCTTCCTCTTCTCCGAGCCCGTGGGCAAGTACCTGCCCGAATGGTCGGAGACCCGGAAGTTCGTCACCCGACCCGACGGGAACGTGGCCGTGGTGCCCACGGAGCGGCCCCTCACCATTCAAAACGCGGTGGCCATGATGTGCGGCCTGCCCTACTGCATGGCCCCCGTCCCCCACGCGGCCACCCCCACCCTGGCCGCCATGAGCGAGCGGATCGGCGCCCTGCTGGAAAAGGGCACCCCCACCCTCCGGGAGGAGGTGCGGGCCATGGGGGACGTGCCGGTCATGTTCGAGCCGGGCAGCCACTGGCTCTACGGCTTCGGCAGCGAGATCACCGGCGCCCTGGTGGAGACCCTGACGGGGAAGCCCCTGCGGGAGGTGTTCCGGGAGCGGATCATCGAGCCCCTGGAGCTGAAGGACACGGACACCTTCTTCACCCCGGAAAACAAAGACCGGATCGTCACCTCCTACCGGAAGGACCCGGACGGGAGCCTGGCGCCCGCCCCGGATTTCTACGACAGCACCATGGACCCCGCCGTCACCCCCGTGGGGGCCCGGCCCAACCTGGTGACCTCCTCCTCCGACTTCGCGGTGTTCATGCAGATGCTGGCCAACGGCGGCACCTACCGGGGGCGGAAGCTCCTGGGGGCGGGCACCGTGGAGATGCTCCACACGAACCAGCTGGGGGAGGTGCAGCTCCGGGACTTCACCAACGACTACCTGGCCGGTTACGGCTACGGCTACGGCTTCCGCACCCTCATGACCCAGAAGTACGGCCACAACGGGCACCTGGGCTGCTTCGGCTGGACCGGGGGCTCCGGCATCTGGGTGGAGGCGGACCCCGTGGAGAAGTTCTCCATCGCCTACATGCACAATATGATGCCCAATGAGGAGCTTTACCACCATCACCGGGTCCGGGCCGCGGCCTACGGCTGCATGCTCTGAGCCGGAGAGGAAGACCGTGGCGAAGTCCAAAGCCGACCGTTACGGCATCGGCATGAAGAAGTTCTGCAGAGCCCACGAGGAGAAGCTGGCCCGCGCCCTGGCGGAGGAGGGTCCCTCCCGGGAGCTGCTGGCGCTGCACCTGGAAAAGCTGCGCTGGCTGCAGCACGAGCGGCTGGTGCACCTCATCGTGCTGGTGATGACCGTGCTGGCCGAGCTTTTCGCCCTGGACCTGGCCCTGCTGCACCCGGATACGGACCCGGCGGCGGCCGCGGCGGTGCTGGGCCTGGTGGTGCTGCTGGCCTTCTATTTCGCCCACTACTTCTTCCTGGAAAACACCACCCAGCACTGGTACCGCCTGGCGGAGGAGCTGGGGGAGGCCCTGAAGGCCCGCGGCGGGGAAGGGGACCCCGGCGGCAAAGCCCCCTGATTTGATTTTGCGGAGGGAAAACCATGGGAAAGCGGTCAAAATACGGCCTTGCGGTCGTTCTGTACGTTCTGTTCCTGGCGCTCATCGTCCTGCTGAAGACCGTGGACGTGGCGCCCATCGGCCCGGAAAACGGCATGGTGGGGCTGTCGACGATCAACGAAGCCGTCTCCGAAAGGGTGCTGCGCAGCGGGGTCAACATGAAGTGGTACAAGATCACGGAGCTCCTGGGTTATTTTTCCATCCTGGCGGCCTGCGTCTTCGCCCTTGCGGGGGCGGTGCAGCTCATCCGGAGAAGGAGCCTGCGGAAGGTGGACCGGCAGATCCTGGCCCTGGGGGGCATGTTCATCCTGGCCATCCTCCTGTATGCGTTCTTTGAGAAGGTGGTCGTCAACTGCCGTCCCGTGATCCTGCCGGGGGAGACGGGGCCGGAGGCCTCCTTCCCCTCCTCCCACACGGTGCTGGTCTGCGTCATCATGGGAGGCATCCGCAGGATCCTCCCGGACTACGTGAAGCAGCCCTTCCTCCGCGGGGTCCTGCGCCTCCTGGCCCTCCTGGTGATCGTGGCCATGGTGGCCCTGCGGTTCCTGTGCGGCTGCCACTGGTTCACGGATATCCTGGGCGGCCTTCTGGCCAGCGGGGCCATGCTGGCGCTGTACGCGGCCATCCTGGAGCCGGAGGGGGAGACCTGAGCCGTTGACAAGGCCTGCCGCGGCAGGCTATACTGAAGAAAACACCGCACGATTCGGGAAAGGAAGGAAATATGGAGATCACGAAGGACATCCGCTATATCGGCGTCAACGACCATGAGACGGACCTGTTCGAGGGGCAGTACGTCGTGCCCCTGGGCATGGCCTACAACTCCTACGTCATCCTGGATGAGAAGATCGCCGTCATGGACACGGTGGACCGGCGCTTTGCCGAGCCCTGGCTGGAGAACCTGCGCGCCGCCCTGGGCGGGCGGAAGCCGGATTATCTCATCGTGCAGCACATGGAGCCGGATCATTCCGGCAGCATCGCCCGTTTCCTGGAGGCGTATCCCGAGGCCGTGACGGTGGCCTCCGCCAAGGCCTTCGACATGATGAAGAATTTCTACGGCGCGGACATCGCGGAAAACCGCCTGACGGTGGGGGAGAAGGACACCATCAGCCTGGGCGGGCACACCCTCACCTTCCTCACGGCCCCCATGGTCCACTGGCCGGAGGTGATCGTCACCTACGACGCTGCGGACAAGGTCCTCTTCTCCGCCGACGGGTTCGGCAAGTTCGGCGCCCTGGACACGGTGGACCCGGAGGGCTGGGCCTGCGAAGCCCGGCGCTACTACTTCGGCATCGTGGGGAAGTACGGGGCCCAGGTGCAGGCCCTGCTGAAGAAGGCTTCCGCCCTGGAGATCGCCGCCATCTGCCCCCTCCACGGCCCCGTGCTGCAGGAGGATCTGGGCGATTACCTGAATCTGTATGACATCTGGTCCTCCTACCGGGTGGAGACGCCGGGCGTCGTCATCGCCTACACCTCCGTCTACGGCAACACGGAAAAGGCGGCGAAGCTGCTGGCGGAAAAGCTGGAAGCCCGGGGCTGCCCCAAGGTGGCCGTCACGGATCTCGCCCGGGACGACATGCCCGAGGCCGTGGAGGACGCCTTCCGCTACGGCACCCTGGTGCTGGCCTCCACCACCTACAACGCCGGCGTATTCCCCGCCATGCGGGAATTCATCGAACACCTGACGGAGCGGGGCTACAAAAACCGCACCGTGGCCCTCATTGAAAACGGCTCCTGGGCCCCCATGGCTGCCAAGACCATGAAGGGTCTCCTGGAGGGCTGCAAGGGTATCACCTGGGCGGAAAACACCGTCACCATCCGCTCCGCCCTGAACGCCGAGAGCGAAGCCCAGCTGGAAGCCCTGGCGGACGAGCTCTGCCCCGCAAAGTGAGAATTCTTAATACCGGGAGGAGATAAAAAATGGAAATGAAGTTCTATCGCTGCGTCAAGTGCGGCCAGATCGTGGCCATGGTGAAGAAAAAAGCCTGCCCCGTGAAGTGCTGCGGGGAGCCCATGGAGGAGATCATCCCCAACAGCACGGAGGCTTCCGCGGAAAAGCACGTGCCCGTGTGGGAGGTGAAGGACGGCCTGGTGACCGTGCGCGTGGGCGCCGCCGCCCATCCCATGCTGGAGGAACACTTCATCGAGTGGATCGCCCTGCAGACAAAGGGAGGCAACCAGCGCAAGGCCCTGAAGCCCGGGGACGCGCCGGAGGCCGTCTTCGCCCTTGTCCCGGGGGACGAGGTGCTGTCCGCCAGCGCCTACTGCAACCTGCACAGCCTTTGGAAGGGCTGAATGACGTCAAAAAAGGAGAACGGACCATGAAGTACGTATGCGATCTGTGCGGCTGGGAATATGACGAGGCGGCGGGGGATCCGGAACACGGGATCGCCCCCGGCACGAAGTTCGAGGACCTGCCCGCCGATTTCGAGTGCCCTCTCTGCGGGGCGGGGAAGGACAGCTTCTCCAAGGCTGAGTGAGCGGGGAAGAAAACGACCCGCGTCCGCCCGGATGCGGCCGAACGCATCCGGGCGGTTTGCCATCTTAAAGGAGCTGATGAGTTGAAGTATATCTGTCAGGTCTGCGGGTACGTATACGACGAAGAGAAGGAGGGAAAGGGCTTCGACGCCCTGCCGGAGAGCTGGAAATGCCCCCTCTGCGGCGCGCCGAGGTCGGAATTCCGTCCTCAGCAGGCGGCATCTCCCGCTCCCGCGGCGGCCCTGTCCCGCCCGGCGGCGGAGACCGCCGGGAACGATGCCGGCAGGCTGGCGGCCCTCTGCTCCAGCCTGGCCCGGGGCTGCGAGAAGCTGTATAAGGCGGAGGAGGCGGCCCTGTTCCGGGAGCTGTCCGCCTGGTTCACCGCCACGGCCCCGGCGGAGGCGCTGTCCCCGGAGGAGCTGGCCGCCCGGCTGCGGGAGGACGTGGAGGCGTATCCGGCGATCCGCGCCGCCGCAGACGCCGAGGGGGACCGGGGCGCCGCCCGCGTCTGCGTGTGGGGCGAGAAGGTGACGCGGATGCTGGCCTCCCTCCTGGACCGCTATGCCCGGGAGGGGGAGGCCATGCTGGAGGGGAAGGAGGTCTGGGTCTGCACCGCCTGCGGCTTCGTCTGGATCGGGGAAGCCCCGCCGGAAAGCTGCCCCGTCTGCAGGGTGCCCGCCTGGAAATTCGAGAAAGCGGAAGGAGGCGCAACAGCATGATGAAGCTCGCGGTGAGGAACCTGCGCCTCTGCACGAAGGACTGCCTCTGCCTCTACGTCTGTCCCACCGGGGCCACGGACACGGAGAACAGCGTCATCGACCCGGAAAAATGCATCGGCTGCGGCGCCTGCGCGGAGGCCTGTCCCAGCGGCGCCATCAGCATGCTCCCCCTGGAGCTGCCGCCCCAGTAGCCCAAGCCGGAGAAGCTCCGCATCCTGCTCCGGGACTTTGCGGACCGCCGTGCGGCGGAGGAGGCCGCCGCCCGCCGTCTGGCCGCCGGGGCACAGGCGCCCGGCCTTCGGAAGCTCGTGCTGGCGGTGGAAAAATCCACCCGGCTGGTGGAGGAGGACGTGCTGCGGGAGGCGGGCTTCATGCTGCCCCAGTGCCCCGAGGTGCGTAAGCTTCTGTCGGAGCTGGCGTCCTCGCCCCCCGCGCCGAACTTTCCGGCAGCCGCGGCAGAAAGACTGCTGGCCCTGCTGCCGGATCAAAATCACGAAAAGGAGAAAAAACAAATGAAGACGTATAAGTGCACCGTCTGCGGCAAGGTATTCGATGTTCCCGAGGGCGAGGAGCCCGTCTGCCCCCTCTGCAAAGCGGCGGGGGACAAGCTGATCCCCATGGCCAATCCCTATGCGGGCACGAAGACGGAGCAGAATCTGCTGGCCGCCTTCGCCGGGGAGTCCCAGGCCCGCAACAAGTACACCTATTTCGCCTCCACCGCCAAAAAGGAGGGCTACGAGCAGATCTCCGCCCTCTTCCTCAAAACGGCGGACAACGAGAAGGAACACGCCAAGATGTGGTTCAAGGAACTGAAGGGCATCGGCGACACCGCCGCCAACCTGGCCGCCGCCGCGGACGGGGAGAACTTCGAGTGGACGGACATGTACGAGGGCTTCGCCAAAACCGCCGAGGAGGAGGGCTTCCCGGAGCTGGCAAAGAAGTTCCGCCTGGTGGCGGCCGTGGAGAAGCACCACGAGGAGCGCTACCGCGCCCTGCTGCGCAACGTGGAGACCGCAGCGGTCTTTGAGAAGAGCGAGGTGAAGATCTGGGAGTGCCGGAACTGCGGCCACATCGTGGTGGGCGTCAAGGCCCCGGAGAAGTGCCCCGTCTGCGACCATCCCCAGGCCTACTTCGAGGTCAACGCAGAGAACTATTGATAATTGTCTGATTCTGGAAAACGGTAAAAGGATAAAGTTTTTTTCGGTAAACCTCTTGACAAACGAAAAAGGGGAGCGTATATTAGCGCACAAGAAATTCTCCGCGGCGGCTTTCGGCACCGGGAGAAGCAAGGAGTCGTTCATGAGAAAGCTTATTGGCAGCGCCAACTGGTGGTTCTGGTTTAGCTTTACCGATCCTCGGTAAGGTCGATTTGCGTTGCCAGAACACATGAACTGATTCGGATTCGTGGAATGAGCGGCACAGATTGACCTGTGCCGCTTCTTTTATTTCCGACCGCCGTTCTGCGGCTCAACACACAAAGGAGGAATACAGATGAAAGCCTGCATGCCCCACGGCAGCCCGGACCGGCGATGGCGGCGGGGGAACGAAGAAAAGTCCCTGTCCCGGCGGAAGAGCCCGCCGCGATTTTGAATCTGAATTATGAAAGGAAATATGAAAAATGGAAAAGATCCCTTATAAAATCTACCTCTCCGAAGCCGAACTGCCGAAGGCATGGTACAATATCCGCTCCGCCATGAAGACGAAGCCCGCGCCCCTGCTGAACCCCGGCACCCACCAGCCCATGAAGGCCGAAGAGCTGGCCCCCGTCTTCTGCGAGGAGCTGATCGCCCAGGAGCTGGACAACGACACCGAATACTTCCCCATTCCCCAGGAGGTCTACGATTTCTACAAGATGTACCGGCCCAGCCCCCTGGTGCGGGCCTACTGCCTGGAGCAGGCCCTGGGCACCCCCGCCCATATCTACTACAAGTTCGAGGGGAACGACACCAGCGGCTCCCACAAGCTCAACTCAGCCCTCGCGCAGGCCTGCTACGCCAAGCCGCAGGGGC
>JAEEGL013489075.1_pt1 | contig 20819 bp, 14 predicted proteins | sample 9134231 | NCBI WGS metagenome assembly JAEEGL01 (sample SAMN16246548, study PRJNA631951) | gut metagenome | biome: gut microbiome; feature: rumen; material: fiber-attached | host: Bos | place: Iran: Karaj | collected 2018-10
CGTGGGTGAAGGACTACATCACGAAGTCGGGCAACATGTCGTTCTCGGGCAACGGCAACGGCATCAAGCTCGGCGGCAACGGCACGGGCGGCTCGTCGAAGGGCGTACACTATGCCTTCAACTGCATAGCCTTCGGCAACAATAACAGCTCGTCGGTGAAGGGTTTCGACTGCAACAACCACAAGGACGGTCATGTGCTCGTAGGCTGTCTGGCCTTCGACAACAGCTACGACTATATGTTCGAGAGCGGTGGCTCTGATGCCAATACCAAGTATTACAACAATGTGTGCCTTGGCCGACAGGAAATCGGCGTAGGCTACGATGACTATAATGCCCTTGCTGTAGAGATGTCGAAGAACGGATGGACGAACCACCTCGTCACCAGTGTCAGCCAGGACGACTACCTCTCGCTCGACGAGGAAGAGGCCATAAAGCCACGCGACATCTATGGTGGACTGCCCCGCAAGTTTGGCCGCCTGGCCTTCGACAGCCAGATGATTGACGCCGGAAACGCAACTTTCGAAGAGTCTATGCAGGTATGGCAGCAGTTGGTAAGCGACTTCCCCTTCCTACAGCGCGCCGTCCAGGGCAAAGCCCGCGACCTTGGTCCTTACGAGAGTTCATACAGCACCACCGGCATCGACATCACCACAGTCAACAGCTCCCCTGCCGTTCCATGCAAAAAGGTCATGCGCAACGCCCGCATCCTGATAGAAAAAGACGGCCACTACTATAACACTAAAGGACAACGATTCACCCCATAAAGTACACAAAAGGGACGGTTCCGCTGTGTACACAAAAGGAGTTAACACTGTTCGCAGGGCAGGCCAAACACATCGGCAACAGCCTTATAGACCACTTTGCCCTCAACGATATTCAAGCCCTTAGCCAATGCTGAATCATCCTTGCAAGCTTGTTTCCATCCCTTGTCAGCCAAAGCGATGGCATAGCGGAGGGTGGCATTGGTCAGTGCCAGTGTCGAGGTGTTTGGCACGGCTCCCGGAATATTGGCCACACAGTAATGCACGATACCGTCAACAGTATAGATGGGTTCACTATGGGTAGTAGGCCTTGAAGTCTCGAAACAACCGCCCTGGTCAATGGCCACATCTACGAGTACCGTTCCCGGTTCCATCAACTGCAGCATTTCGCGAGTGATGAGATGAGGAGTCTTGTCGCCTGGTACCAGTACGCTACCCACTACAATATCTACCGTCGGCAACTGCTGGCGGATATTATGTTCTGACGAATAAAGCGTATGTACATTAGCAGGAGTCTCAAGATCCAGTTGACGCAAACGAGGTAATGATACATCGGTAATGGTAACCTCAGCACCCATACCGGCTGCCATGCGTGCAGCCGCCTCACCTACTATGCCGCCACCCAGAACAAGCACTCTTGTAGGACTAACACCGGGCACGCCACTGATCAGCTTACCCTTCCCTCCTTTCGTTTTCTGTAGGTAGTAAGCGCCATTGAGGGCAGCCATACGTCCGGCCACTTCGCTCATGGGTTGCAGCAGCGGCAAGGAGCCGTTAGGCAACTGCACCGTCTCATATGCCAGACAGACCGCTCCGCTCTTCAGCATGGCATCTGTTAGTTCTTTCTCGCATGCGAAATGGAAATAGGTGAAGAGCAATTGTCCCGGCCTTACCAATTCGTACTCGGGCTCAATAGGTTCCTTCACTTTCACAATCATGTCGCACTCACGATAGACGGCTTCGATAGTAGGCAGGATACGAGCGCCCGCCTTCACATAGTCATCATCACTGAAGCCACTACCTTCGCCAGCCGTATGTTGCACACTTACTTCATGTCCGCGACGTGTCAGTTCTGCTACTCCCGCTGGGGTCATGCCCACACGGTTCTCATTGTTTTTAATCTCTTTTGGAATTCCTACTTTCATAATCTTCAGTCGTTTTTAGTTAAAAAGTTATTCTATGCTGCAAATATACGAAAAAACACTATGACTTGTTTCGTTCGCTCCGTGAAAACTATCGGTTTGGACTAACCAAAGGTAGCCTTTGCTCCGTGCATTGTGTCATTCGGGCGAGGCCGAGATGGCTGAACGAGAGAAAACGGTGATCTGACGATGGCCGTCGTGCAGACTGCTCACCACCTTTACATTTGAAGGCAACTGGGGAGCGCGGGTGCCACCCGTGACGGTCAGGTCGAGGGCTGTCTCCACACGAATCTCATCCCACAGGTTCTGCATCAGGAACGACTGTAGGGTCTTGGCCCCACCCTCCACGATGAGCGACTGGACGTTGTGGGCATGCAGGCTCTCCAGATGGAGCGGATGATGGCGATCGACCACCAATCGCTTTGGGCTCTCCCCCACCCACTCACGCACCGTCAGCTGCGGATGTTCGCGCTCGTCGGTGATGCGCCCCACAAGAATGGCATCTTCCTCTGCCCGCAACTTGTGAGAGAGCATCTTCGTGAAGGGTGACGAGACAGCCAATGCCTTTCCGTGGTCATCGAGGAAGCCGTTGGCAGTCTGTGCCCACTTCAGAATGATATAGGGACGCAGCTCGCGATGGAACGTGAAGAAACGACGGTTCAGCTGCTTGCACTCCTCCTCCAGCACGCCCACCGTCACCTCGATGCCAGCATCGCGCAACTTCTTAATGCCACGCCCTTGCACCTCGGCAAACTCGTCGATGCATCCGACAACCACGCGCTTCACCCCTTTTCTGATGATCAGGTCGGCACAGGGAGGTGTCTTCCCATAGTGCGAACAGGGTTCGAGGCTCACATAGAGGGTAGCCTCCTTCAGCAGCGGCTCGTCGTCGGCACTCACCGAGGCGAAAGCATTCACCTCAGCATGAGCCTGACCACAGCACACATGGTAGCCCTCGCCAATGATACGCCAACCGTCCCTGCCCTCAGAAGGAGCTGGAGGAAGGACTATCACCGCTCCCACCATCGGGTTGGGTTTGGCGTTCTGCATACCGCCACGTGCCAGTTGCAGGCAGCGTTTCATGTATTTCTCGTCATCAGTCATCGTCGTGTTCTTTTGTAACTCTGCTGCAAAGTTAGCATTTTTTTTCCATTCTCAGCCTCATGACCTGCTTTTTTTTGAAACAAGTCAAAACAAAGCAAAAAAAGACCTGCCTCCCAGAAAGGAAGCAGGTCTCATTTAATCTATTCTCAGATTTCCGAGTCTTCTATTAGAAGTTGTAGAAGAGACCGAAGCTCAGGTTAGAGCCGTTCAGGTCGAGACCGAACTTGTTGATGTTGTTGTCATCACCGTCGGGATTGGTCTGCTTCCAGCCGATGAAACCAACCTTGGTAACGAAGCTCAGCTCGTCAGTAACATTCACAGCAAGACCGGGCTTGAAACCAACGCCAAGAGTCGTACCGTCAGCCTTTGAATAAGTCTTGAAGTCAACACCACCATCAACAAAGAAGTTCACCTTGCCGAGATTAGCGAAAGTGTAACGAGCATAGGGATTGAAAGTGAATGCGCTCTCAGAAAAGAATTCGCCAGAAACACCGTTCCACTTGTTGTTCTCGTAGCCGATCACAGCACCGATAGCCCACTCCTCGTTGAGGTTGTAACCGATTTCAGGCATAATCTTGAAAGTAGTCTCGCTCTTGTCTGCGTAACCAACAGCGGCCTTGTCACCCTTGTTTGACCAGAAAGAAAGGCTACCACCAACATAAACCTGAGCGTTCATGCTTACAGCTGCAAAAGCAGCAACCATTGTCATCAAAATCTTTTTCATTTTCTTTACTTTTTAAATTGTTAATAAAGTTACCCTTAACTGCCCTTGCGGGCGAGTTTTTTGATTTTCGCGGTGCAAAGTTATGAAAAACTTTTCAATACCACCAAATTTTTCTTGATTTTTTTTAATTTTAAGGCAAAAATTTGATGATTATTTGCTCATTTGGCAGGAAATCCCTATCTTTGCAGGTCAATATATACATCTTTTATATATAACGCATGAAAGAACAACAAAATAACATTCCCAAGCTGATAGCAGGTCCCTGCGTGATAGAATCAGCCGAACTGCTCGACATCGTGGCACGGCGACTGGTGGAGATCAATCAGCAGTTGGGAACCGACATCATATTCAAGGCCTCGTTCGACAAGGCCAACCGCACCAGCATCCACTCCTTCAGAGGCCCTGGCATAGACAAGGGTCTGCAGATGCTGAACGACGTGAAGGAGAAATACGGACTGCAAGTACTCACCGACATTCACGAGGCCTGGCAAGCTGAACCTGCGGGTCAGGTGGTCGATGTGCTACAGATACCCGCCTTCCTCTGCCGACAGACCGACCTTCTGGTGGCTGCCGCCCGCACAGGCAAGGTGGTGAACATCAAGAAGGCGCAATTCCTGGCAGGACGCGACATGCGCTACCCCGTGGAGAAAGCCCGCGAGGCAGGTGCCAAGGAGGTATGGCTGACAGAGCGCGGCAACATGATGGGCTATGGCAACCTGGTGGTGGACTTCCGTAACATCAGCGACATGCTGGAGATTGTGCCTACGGTCATCATGGACTGCACCCACTCTGTGCAGCGCCCTGATGCCCAAGGTGGCAAGACGGGCGGCGACCGCCGTTTCGTGCCTTCAATGGCCTTGGCCGCCAAGGCCTTCGGTGCCACGGGCTACTTCTTCGAGGTACACCCCACCCCCGACCAGGGTCTCAGCGATGCCGCCAACATGCTGGAGTTAGACAAACTGGAAGGTCTCATTCGCCGACTCGTCACTCCGACAGATATTTAATTTTTCTCCTACGGACTTTTCGGATTATACGGATATGAAGACTATAGATGAGCTAAAACGCCAATATGACAGCCTAACCTATGAAATCATAGGAGCAGCAATGGAAGTTCACAGAGAAATGGGCTGTGGATTTCTCGAGCCAGTCTATGGCGATGCATTAGCTATTGAATTCCGTAAAAGAGGGATTCCATTTAAGAGAGAAGAAAAAATAGAAATACATTATAAAGGTGAGACTATTGATCATTATTACATTGCAGATTTCATATGTTTCGATAGAATCATCATAGAATTAAAAGCTGTCAATGAATTAATCGCATCACATGATTCACAAGTGCTCAACTATCTCAACGCTACAGGAATTGAAGTCGGTCTTCTGATTAATTTCGGAGAGACCTGCTTAAAACATCGCCGATTCTTCAACACCAGCAAGAATCCGACGAATCCGTTAAAATACAACCAAAGAGTTCACGGCATTATAGAATCCGATAAATCCGTATAATCCGTAGGAGAAACAGAGAAGAAAGAAGAAATGACAACAAAGGAATACGGCATACAATGTATCAAGGATGAGGCACAGGCTCTGCTCGACCTCATTCCGAAGATCGACGACCAGTTTGAAAAGGCCGTTGATCTGATGCTCGGCTGCAAAGGCAAGGTGATTGTGACCGGCGTAGGCAAGAGCGGGCACATCGGTGCAAAGATTGCTGCCACACTGGCCTCGACCGGCACCCCCTCATTTTTCATCAACCCACTGGACGTCTATCACGGCGACCTAGGCGTGATGACCCATGACGATGTGGTGATAGCTATCTCCAACTCAGGACAGACCGATGAGCTGCTGCGTTTCATCCCGATGGTGCTCCACATGCAGATACCTATCATCGGCATGACCGGCAACCCGCAGTCGCTGCTGGCCAAATACTCCACCTGCCATCTGAACGTCAGCGTGAGCCATGAAGCCTGTCCGCTGAACCTCGCACCCACCAGTTCAACGACGGCGACATTGGCCATGGGCGACGCTCTGGCTGTGGCCCTGATGGAGAAGCGCCACTTCCAGCCACAGGATTTCGCCCACTTCCACCCTGGCGGCGAACTGGGCAAACGCCTGCTGACGACGGCACAGGACGTGATGCGCCACGAAGACCTGCCCATCCTGCCGCCCGACATGCGACTGGGCGAGGCTATCATCCTTGTGAGCAAGGGCAAGCTGGGATTGGGCATCGCCATGAGCGACGACCGCATACAAGGCATCATCACCGATGGTGACCTGCGCCGTGCGACGGAGAAATGGCAGGCCCGTTTCTTCGACCACACCGTGAGCGACATCATGACACGCAAACCCAAGACGGTGGCACCAGAGACGAAGATCTCCGAGATACAACGTATCATGCATCAGCACAAGATTCATCAGGTGCTGGTGACCGACAGCGACAACCGTCTGCTGGGCGTGGTCGATAGCTACTCATGCATGATCTGATGACAGACGCTATAACAGGCAATTATTATTAAAGGTATATTGACACAAAGTGATTATATGATAAAGAAAATAGCTTTGGCTCTACTGACACTGCTACTGCCAATAGGCAGCATAAGTGCGGAATATTACTTCAAGACCCTTGATGCACGCGACGGACTGACATCAAGCCAAGTGAATTGTATCATGAAAGATACAAGAGGCTTCATGTGGTTTGGAACGCCCGCAGGTCTCTACCGCTACGACGGCTATCAGTTCAAGCACTTCCAATGTGACTCGCAAGACGGATCATCGCTGCCTGACAGTTATGTGGCAGGTGTACAGGAAGCCCTTGACGGAAGCCTTTGGGTAAAGACCACTGCAGGTTATTGCCTCTATCACCCTCAGAGCGAGACCTTCGAGCGAGACCTGAGGCAGACCTACCAGAAGATGAACATTCCCAGCGACGTAGAGATTGTCTATATAGACCGGCACTATAACCTTTGGGCCTATGTGCCCAAGCAAGGTGTCTATTGCTACAACATGCAGCAACAGATGAGCTACACCTTCGGCTATACCACCGATGCCAACGGCATACCCCAAGGAAACATTTGCGCCATTGGTGAATGTAAGGACGGAGCCATCATCGTCTATAGCGACGGACGTATCATCTGCTGCGATGTGATGCACCAGCAAAACATTGCATGGCAGTATGCCGAATTGGCAAAAAAGCAACTGCGCAACACCCGCACCCTGCGTGTATTTGCCGACCAGATGGACAACATCTGGGTCTATGGTCAGGGCACGCTCTTCGTTTACAATAAGAAACTGAAGACATGGAACACGGAAATCGGCAACCAACTGGGGCTCACCGGACTTGGGGTGGATAACAGCGTGAACAGCATGGCTGGCGACCGCGAAGGCAACATCTGGATAGGTTCGAGCCGTCACGGTCTGATGAAAGCCAATGTGAACACACAGATTATCGAGAGCGTTCCCCCCACCAGCATGCTTGCAGGACGTTTGCGCCAAGGCACTTCGAGCATCCAAAGCATTTACATCGACAACACCAACCTGCTATGGGTAGGAACAGGTAAAGCCGGTGTGGCCTACTGGGGTGCGAATATCTACAAGTTCTCTGTTGATATGATTGGCGATATCACAGCCATGGCGCAGGATGCCCAAGGCCGGATATGGTATGGAACGAGCGATCATGGTGTGAAAGACTATGACGGACCTTTGGCCAGTCTGAAAGTGACTGCTATGGTTTGTACCAACGAAGGCAGTCTCTGGGTAGGCTCTAAGCAGAACGGTCTGACGCGCATCAAGGGAGGCTCTTCCACCATCTTCTCAAGCCACAACGACAGCACCAGCAGGAAACTGATTGATGACCATGTGAACGCGCTGGCCGTTGACAAGGGCGGCAATCTATGGATAGCCACCGACGGCGGTTTACAGATGTACAACATCAAGATGAGCACTTTCTCCAATTACACTCGCGAGAATGGAAAGATGAGAACCAACAAGGTGACCTCGTTGTTCTACGGACAGGGTCACACCATGTTTATCGGAACTGCCGAAGGACTGGGTATCATGGACATCGGAAAGGGCGAAATTAACTTCCAGACTGGAAACAAAACCAACCTGAAGAAGTTCACCAACAACTATATCACTACCGTGTTTGAAGACTCACGTGGCCTTGTATGGGTTGGCACTCGGGAAGGTGTGAACGTCTTGAACCGAGAGATTGACGAGTTGGATCGTCTCACAGAGAAGCAAGGCAAACTCTGTAACAACAACGTCTGCGGAATAGCCGAAGACAAGAACCACAACATCTGGATTACGACCAGCAATGGTGTCAGCCGTATCGTGACTCAGCGAAACCATGAGACGGGCACTTATGACTACAGTCTCTACAACTACCGATATACCGACGGTCTGCAGAGCGATGAGTTCAACTTAGGCTCGATGCTCACCAAGAACGACGGCACCGTACTATTTGGAGGTCTCTATGGCGTGAACTGGGTGCGACCGAAGAGCCAGGATGAGTCTGAGGTGCTGCCCCGTGTCATACTGACCCAGCTACTCATCGGTGAAGAGGAAGTGCTTGTGGGTCATGTCTATGACGGCAACGTGCCCCTCATGCAAACGCTCAACGAGAGTAACCGCATTGAACTGACCAGCGAGCAAAACACCTTTACGATTCGTTTTGCAGCAGGTAACTATAACCAAAGTGAACGTCTTCAGTTCCAATTCCGCATGGAAGGGCTTGATGACAACTGGCATAATGGCGATGCCATGAATCATGGCGTGACCTTCACCAACCTGGGCAGCGGTACATACCGACTTCACGTAAAGGCTGTCAGTGCCGAGGGTGCCGTGAGCAATCAGGAGCGTGTGATTGAAATCTTCATCGACCGTCCCTGGTTCCTGCAATGGTGGATGCTGGCTTTCTATGCCGTCGTCATCATTATCATCATTTACCTGTGGCGTGTGGGCATCAACAAGATACGCGCCATCTGGAAAAAGAAGGTGGCCTTGCTCGACGAACTGGCCCGACAGCGTGAAGAGATTAAGTCAGCCAGCGACGACCTGCGTCAACCCATGGCCCGCATGACCTCGATTATCATGAGCCTTTCAGAGAGGGACAGCACCCTAGAGGAACGAGAGCAGCTGAACTCATTGCACTCGCAGATGCTTCAGATCATTACTCGTGTCAGCGATATGCAGACAACGCTGGAGCATCCTGAGGAGAAGGCTCACAACAATGTGAACAAGAGCTTCGAGCTGAACAGCCGAGGCGAGATGAACCTGCCTGAAATCGTGAGTGACGAGCTGACGTCAGAGATTCGTTCACAGTACAAGTCATCACCCACCTCTAAATTCCTTGTCTTCTTTATCGATGACAACCGTGAGTTTGTGGAGTTTGTCAGCGCACGTCTTCAGTTCGTCTATGACTTCCATGCCTATGACGATATTCTCAAGGCGATGGCCGACATTGAATCGAAGTTGCCCGATCTGGTTGTCTGCCGACAGGACATGCAACCCATGACAGGTAGTGAACTGTGTAACCAGATCAAGACCAAGAGCACGCTGAGCAAGATCAAGTTTGTGCTGATGACGGAAACGAAGATGAGCGGACAGGAGATGCGCGATCAGGGCATCACCCTTTCAGCCGACGAATATCTGGCCAAGCCATTCAACATTCAGGAGGCAGCCATGCGCTTCAACATGCTGTTGGGTATCGGTGCTATTGACGTGTCGAACAACCTGATTGAAGGTGCAGAGACCCGATTGCTCGAAGACCGCAACTCAAGTATGACCACAGCCACGGAGACGATGGATTACGGCAGCTACGACCCCACTAAGGATGACAGCAATACCGATGAGGAGATGAAGACTGTAGAGGTGCAGTTCATTCGTCAAAACTCGCTACCCTCAGAAATGTTACCTCCACGCAAAGACGAACAAGACACAGGCGAGTACTCCATGACCGACGAAATGGATCGCCAACTCATCACCAGCATCGAACAGTATGTGCAACAGAACATGAGCCGAGGCCACATCAACCTCGACGAGATGGCACAGGCCATGGGTATGAGTATGAGACCCTTCTTCCAGAAGGTGCGCGACATCACAGGCAAGACACCTGCCGAGGTGGTGCGCGATATGCGACTGAAGCATGCCTGCATGCTGCTGAAACGCACCAACATCAACCTGAGTGAGCTGGCTACCAACGTAGGCTTCTCTACCGCTGAGCATCTCATCTCAGTGTTCAAGGAGCGCTTCGGTCTGTCACCCTTAGAGTATCGACAGAGATACCGCAAGTAAAAGAATTGAGAATTGAAAATTGAGAATTGAAAATTGAGAATTGAGAATTATATATAGTCCTTTATGAAGAGACAACATCGCGTATATCCTATTATAATATTCTTCCTTTTCTTGGCATCCCATGCCAAAGCTGAATTGACGCCCCAATTCTCAATTCTCCGCTCGGCCGAAGGACGCTTGCAAGGCAAGAATTCTCCGCTCGGCCGAAGGACGCTTGCAAGGCAAGAATTCTCAATTCAAGAAGAGTCCTCAGACTCTCTCATTCGCCGACACATGGAAGAGTGTGGGGTGCAGTTCTCACACAACAATCGGGTGACGCTACTCATGTCAGGACAACAGAAGTTCGATGACATGTTTGAAGCCATCCGACAGGCACGCCACAGCATACATCTGGAATACTTCAACTTCCGCAACGACTCGATAGCCATGCTCCTGTTCGACCTGCTGCGCGAGAAGCGAAAGGAAGGCCTGGAGGTAAGGGCATTGTTCGATGGCTTCGGCAACGACTCCAACAACCAGCCGCTGCTGAAGAAACATATCAAGGCATTGAGAGCCGACGGCATCGACATCTGGGAGTTTGACCCCATCCGTTTCCCGTGGGTAAACCATATCTGGCCTCGCGATCACCGTAAGATTGTGGTCATCGATGGTTCAATAGCCTATACGGGCGGCATGAACGTAGCCGACTATTATATAAACGGTACGGAACAGGTGGGCGAATGGCGCGACATGCATTGCCGCATCGAAGGTGGTGTCGTCAATCAGCTACAGTTCATCTTCTCACGCATCTGGGAGAAAACCACGGGTGAAGACATCTGGAAGCCCGAATATTTCAGAGCCTATCAGCCAGAGACGTTCACCAACCTGAAGCCCGACACCACGCAAACGGCAGGGCGAAAACTGGTAGGCATCGTCAACCGTGAGCCCCACACCACCAATAAGATCATGCGCCAACTCTATGTGAAGGCCATCGACGACGCTCAAGACTCCATCCGCATCATCAACCCCTATTTCACGCTTCGGCCCTGTGTGACGAAAGCGCTGAAACGAGCCTTGAAGCGCGGCGTAAAAGTGGAAATCATGGTGTCGGCTAAAAGCGACGTTCCCCTGACACCCGACTGCGTGTTCTATCAGGCTCACAAGATGATGAAGAACGGCGCGATTGTCTGGCTCTACCAGCCAGGCTTCCATCACTCGAAGATTATGATGGTCGATGGACGCTTCTGTACTGTAGGTTCCACCAACCTCGATGCCCGCAGCCTGCGCTTCGACTATGAGGAGAACGCGCTGATTATTGATCCACACACAACCAAGGAGCTGGACGATATGTTCGACCGCGACAAACAAAACAGCATCATGCTCACCCCCGAATACTGGGATGAGTGGCGCACAGGCTGGCAGAAGTTCCGCGGATGGTTCGGACATCTTCTCACTCCCTTCTTGTAAAAGCTAAGAAATCTAGAATATCTAGTGAATCTAGAAGGACTAGTGAATCTAGAAAACCTTGAAAAAAGAGAAAAAGAGAAATGAAAGGCGAAAAGATCATATTAGGCATTGACCCTGGCACGAATATCATGGGATATGGCGTGCTGCGGGTGATCGATGGCAAGGCGCAGATGATGACGATGGGCGTCATCGACCTGCGAAAGTTTGCCGACGGCTACTTGAAGCTGGGTCATATCTTCGAGCGTGTGACAGGCATCATCGACTCGTTTCTACCAGACGAACTGGCCATCGAGGCACCTTTCTTCGGTAAGAATGTGCAATCGATGTTGAAACTGGGACGAGCACAGGGCGTAGCAATCGCCGCTGCCATCCGTCACAGCGTTCCCATCCATGAGTATGCCCCAATGAAAATCAAGATGGCACTCACAGGCAACGGCTCTGCCTCGAAAGAGCAAGTGGCAGGCATGCTCCAACGCCTACTCAAAATCAAGGAAGAGGAGATGGGTAAGTTCATGGATGCTACCGATGCCCTTGCTGCCGCCTACTGCCATTTCCTACAGATGGGACGTCCAGAAACGGATGCGCCCCACTATAAGGGATGGAAAGATTTCGTCGTTAAGAACCAAGACCGCGCCTCGGGCGGCGGTCTGAAATCCAAGAGCACAACCACATGCAAGATTCCAACAAGATAACCGTCGTCTTCGGTCCTAATGGGAGCGGCAAGACACAGTGGGTGGAGCAGTTGCGCCGCCAACTGGCCAGCGACAGCGTGCGCTATCTGGCCTTCAGCGACGCCTACGGCCCTGCCACCGACAAGGCCTACTACCTTCAACTGCGTTGGAACCAACATGACATAGACCCTGAGACGCCTACCGTGGGCCAACTATTGGAGAAAAGGAAGCGGGAGAGTACGGCCTGGAGTGCTGACGGAACAGCGACCAGCGCGGCAAACGAGGAGTGGATTGACCAGCTCTACGACCTCTTCAGCATGCGTCAGCTACTTGACAAATATGTCATCCTGCTCTCATCGGGTGAGCTCCGCAAGTTCCAGCTCATCAAAACCCTGATAAGTCACCCCACAACGCTCATTCTCGACAATCCTTACATCGGACTTGATGCAGAGGCTCGCAACCAGCTCAACACTCTCTTCCCTATGCTGGCTCACCAGCAGGGCATTCGTCTCTATCTGCTGCTCAGCCGAAGTGCCGACATGCCTTCCTTTGCCGACGAGGTCATTAACACTGAGAGTTTTAATGAAGCGACTAATCATAATTCTCAATTCTCCGCTCGGCCGAAGGACGCTTGCAAGGCAAGAATTCTCCGCTCGGCGACGCCAGGAGACGCTTTGCTTGCAAAGAATTCTCAATTAGTCATCGACATGAAGGATGTCAATATCCGCTATGGCGAGCGCACCATCCTACGTGATCTGGACTGGCAAGTGAGAGAAGGCGAGCGATGGGCATTGTTGGGCGAGAACGGTAGCGGCAAAAGTACGCTACTGTCACTCATCTGCGCCGACAACCCACAAAGCTATGCCTGCGACATCACCCTCTTCGGCCAACAGCGCGGCACAGGTGAAAGCATTTGGGAAATCAAGAAGCGCATCGGCTACGTGTCGCCTGAGATGCACCGCAGCTACCTGCGCTCCATCCCTGCCCTATTGGTGGTGGCCAGCGGACTGAAGGATACCGTCGGTCTCTATGTGCGTCCCACTGAAGCCGAACGGCAACAGTGTCTCTGGTGGATGCGGCTCTTCGACGTCGAAGCACTGGCCGACCGTCCGTTCACCCAGCTGTCGAGTGGCGAACAGCGACTGGTGTTGGTGGTGCGCGCCTTTGTCAAAGACCCCGAACTGCTCATCCTCGACGAACCTCTCCACGGTCTCGATGACCACAACCGATTCTTGGTGCGCCAGCAGATTGAAGCGTTCTGTGCCCGTCGGAGCAAGACGCTCATCATGGTGACCCACTACGAAGAGGAACTCCCCCAATGTATCACCCACAGACTCTATCTGAAACGACAAGAATAAAGAACAATTACAAATATGAAGAAGTTTTTATCTCTGCTCATGTTACTAACAATGTTCAGCATGAGCGTCAGCGCCCAGCAAGTGTATATCGAACTGCGCCAGAAGGCACGGAAGGCAGCCGAGAACCCGGAATCGACCGACATGGTGCGCCAGTTCAGTCAGTTTAAGCTCGACGCGCTCGACTACATGGCGATGAAGATGCGCGAGGAGATGCCCGACTCATCGGCTTCCTACCTCGACCGTCAGGCTTTCGCGCTGCATAACTTCATGAACCTCTACATGCAGGCGCTGCTCGACAACCGCAACCAGCCCGCTGCTTTTCAGGTGAAGATCATCAAGCTATTTATGGATGCGAGCTACTCCAACCCGCTGTTCAACGACCCCGATAAGGAACTGTCGCTGGCTTATTACTCCAACGGCAAGAGCCTCACCCGCTTCTCGCTCGATACCGACTGGCAACGCGCCGTTCTGGCCGCCAACTCGCAACTGAAGAATATCAAATAGCCACAAAACGGCATTTAATCATCATTTAAACAGATGACAACTATGGAAGAGACAACACGCGAAGAACAAATCCTCGTTCGTATCACAGGCCAAGACCGCCCGGGACTGACCGCCTCGGTCATGTCTATCCTTGCGAGATACGATGCACAGATTCTCGACATCGGCCAAGCCGACATCCACTCCACCCTCTCGCTGGGCATTCTGATCCGCATGGATGAGATGCACTCAGGACAGGTGATGAAAGAACTGCTGTTCAAAGCCACAGAGCTGGGTGTGAACATTGGCTTCTCGCCCATCAGCGACGATGAGTATGAAGACTGGGTGGGACATCAGGGCAAGAACCGCTACATCCTCATGGTCATGGGCCGACAGTTGGAAGCGCGCCAGATAGAGGCTGCCACCCGCGTCATTGCCGATCAGGGCTTTAACATCGATGCCATTCGTCGCATGACGGGTCGCAAGAGCATCAAGAATCCTGGAAAGCACGTCCGTGCCTGTATCGAGTTCTCGCTGCGCGGCGAACCTACCAACCGTCAGGAGATGCAGGCAAAGTTCCTGAAGCTCTCGGCTGAGATGGAAATCGACTTCTCCTTCCAGCGTGACGATATGTTCCGCCGCATGCGTCGCCTCATCTGCTTCGATATGGACTCGACGCTTATCCAGACCGAATGCATCGACGAACTGGCCGAGCGAGCTGGCGTGGGTGCCGAAGTGCGAGCCATCACCGAGAGTGCCATGCGTGGTGAGATTGACTTCAAAGAGAGCTTCACCCGTCGTGTGTCCCTGCTGAAGGGCCTTGACGTGAGTGTGATGCAGGACATTGCCGAGCACTTGCCCATCACCGAGGGTGTAGATCGTCTGATGACTATATTAAAGAGGTGTGGCTACAAGATTGCCATTCTCTCAGGTGGATTCACCTATTTCGGCGAGTACCTGCAACGCCGCTACGGTATCGACTATGTCTATGCCAACGAACTGGAGGTCGATGAGAACGGCAAGCTGACAGGCCGCTACGTAGGAGAGATTGTCGATGGCCAGCGCAAGGCCGAACTGCTGAAACTCATTGCCCAAGTAGAGAAAGTGAATCTGGCACAGACCATTGCCGTGGGCGATGGTGCCAACGATCTGCCCATGATCAGCGAGGCTGGTCTCGGCATTGCCTTCCATGCGAAACCCCGCGTGGTGGCTAACGCCAAGCAAAGCATCAATACCATCGGTCTCGACGGTGTGCTCTACTTCCTCGGATTCAAAGACTCCTATCTTGGAGAACAAGGAAAGCTGTAAGCCCGCAGGCTTACAGCTTTCTTCCTTTTATCAGCGTTGATACGCTGCTTATTGAGTAACTACCACACCGCCATTGGTGGGAATTTCAATGGCAAGCTGCTTTTTCTTGTTCAACTTTGCCTCGCTCTTCTTGTCCAGCATGTAGAGCTGCACGTTGCCGTCGAACATCGGGAGCGTCAGATTCTGCTTGATAGGCTGGTCGGTAGCGTTGATACCTGCCACATACCACTTGTCGCCCGAACGGCGAGCCATGATGAGATAGCGGCCAGGATAGCCGTCGATAAACTTCACCTCATCCCACGTCGTGGGCACCTTCTTCATGAAGTCAATAGCCCAGTCAGGAGCATCGGTCAGGTTGTTGGGAGCCAAGGCAAAATGCTGCACGGCACTCTGGAAGATGACGGCGGTAGCCAGTGCATAGACATCGGAGGTGACGCGGCGCGAGCCACGCTTGTTGTCAGCGTTATAGAACTTGTTCAGTGCTGAACCGCCGAAGTCCATTGAGCCCACCACATTGCGGGTGAAGGGGTACATACAGCCGCAGTTGCGAGCCTCACTATCGCAGAACCCCTGCGAGAAGTGCAGGTTCTCACTGGCGAGGATAGCCTCAGAGGCGGCGTAGTTGGGGAACATGCGCTCCCAGCCACGAGGCAGCGTACAACCGTGGAAGATGACGAGTAGGCCGAAGTCGTTGGCATCGCTCAGGATTTCCTCATAGAGTTTCATCATGGGCTGCTTGTCACCACCGAAGAAATCGACCTTGATGCCTAAGATGCCAGCCTGCTGCATCCACTTCATCTCCTGACGACGCTTCAGCACATTGTCCATGATACCCTTCGGCGACTGGGGAGCGTCGTTCCAAGAACCGTTGGAGTTGTACCAGAGATAGAGACCTACACCCTTACTCTTGCCATAACGGGCTAGTTCAGCAATGCGGTCATAGCCAATCTGCTTGTCCCAAAGGGCATCGACCAGCACCGAACGATAGCCCATAGCGGCTGAGAAGTCGATGTAACGCTTCTGTTCGTCGAAGTTACAGCTGGAGTCCATGCCGATGATCCACGACCAAGAGCCCTTGCCATACTCATATTGTTTGCTGGCCTTGTACTTAGGAGCGACCACATCCCAAGCCACAGTAGTGCTGATGATATTCTCCATCGGGCCTACGGTGATGGTGCGCCAAGGGGTGTTAGCAGGCAAAGCAACAGAGGCAGAGGTAGAGCCCCAGCCGTTCATCTCGTCATCCTGAGGGAAGCCGATGCGATATTTTCCTCCCTGCTCGTTCAGCAGACGGCAACCCACATAGTTGCCATCGGTGCCTGTCTCAGAGATGAGCACCCAGAGGTTAGCGGGTTCAGCCTTAGCTGCTTTCGCAGCCTTCCCAGACTTTCCTGCCTTTCCAGGAGTCACAGCAGCTGGCACCTTGAACAGACAGGGGAAGGTATAGCCATTGCCCCAACCGTTACGGCCGACAGGTTCGTCGATCGTATAGGTGGTCTCATAGCTGGGAGCCGTGCGGGCAAAACCCGTCATCGGCTTGCTCTGCGGAGCGATGAACGTCGTGGTCTCGCCAGGCAACTGGAAAGCAGTTGCCTCTTCCTTCACCAAGCAGCTGAGCGTCTCACCACCACGGTTACGCAGCGACTGGATGGTGTAGCGGAACGCCACATCGCGATTGCTCACACGGAAGGTGATGTCGAGCACCCGACGGTCTCTCTGCAGGAACTGAGCCGTCAGTTCGCGAGCCTCATAATCTACATGACTGGTCTTGATGTTACGCAGCGAGTAGCTTTCTTTCACGTCGGCGGACTTCACCTCACCCAACTTCAAATCACGGCTATAGTCGCCCATGTTTGTCACCAAGCCCAAGGCTGAGGGGCCAATCAATTCCTGTCCATCGTAGGCCACCCGATAGGTGGGGGTTCCATCAGTCACGCTCAGCGTCAGCTGAATTTTTCCGTCAGGACTGGTCACGGTCTCGTCTGCCTGAACGGCAAGCGTCAGGCCCATCAGGGCCAACAGCATAAATACTTTCTTTTTCATTTGTTTATCCGTTAATATTCGTATGGTTCGTGGTCAAAGAATTATATAATCTCAACAATCTGCTTCTTCAAGTCCTTGTCTGCCGAGCTGGTACCCACAAGAATCTCGTACTTGCCAGGTTTCACACGCATGGCGTTGGTCTCAGGATCCCAGAACTCAAACGACTTGTGAGAGAGTATGAAACTAACATGACACTTCTCACCAGATTTGATGTCGCTCGTCCGTTTAAAATCGCGGAGTGACTTCAGCGGACCGTCAGGATCCTGCAGATTGCGGATATACACCTGCACAACAGTGCTGCCAGAACGACTACCGGTATTACTCAATTCAGTATCAATTTCAAACACGGGTTGTGCTTCCGCTGTATAAGTCGATTCAGCACCACGTACAACAGACAGTTCTCCCAACTCGAACTGTGTATAGCTCAGACCATAGCCGAAGGGGAAGAGGGCATCGTTGAAATAGCGGTAGGTACGACCCTTCATCGAGTAATCCTCATAGTCGGGCAACTGGTTGCTGTTCTTATAGAACGTGACGGGTAGTTTTCCTGAGGGATTCACATCGCCAAAGAGCACATCGGCTACGGCCGTACCACCCTCCTGACCAGGATACCAAGCCTGCACGATGGCATCACAGCTCTTCGTCTCAGGCTCCAGGGCGATGCAGGAGCCAGAGCAGTTAACAAAGATAACGGTCTTGCCTGCTGCCTTCAGTGCCTTGAGGAAGTTACGCTGTACGGCAGGCAGTTCGATGTTCGTGCGGTCGCCACCCTTGAAGCCCTCGATATTGACGGGCATCTCTTCACCCTCCAAAGCTGGCGAGATGCCACCCACAAAGACAACCTTATCGATACCTTTCAGCTGCTTGATGGCTTCCTGATAGTCGATAGGCAGTTCCTTGGCCACATTGATCTTCAGGTCAGCGTTGTAGGTCTTCACATGGTAGAAACGCACCTCAATCTGGTAGCTTTTACCCTTCTCGGCCTGAATGGCAACGCGGTTGGGGGTGGTGCGCCAGATGCGATGACGGAACTTGCGCTCACCATTGATGTAGAGTTCGAAATGGCCAGTACCCTCAACGTTCACCACATATTCTCCTGCCTCTTTCGGTGTGAATACCGTCTCGTACTTAGCCGAGAAGTCCTCAATCTGAATGCCTGGGGCAAAATTGTGCATGCCAGCTGTGGTGACTGCCAGCGGTTCAGTGTAATACTGCGTAGTGACAGGCTTCCCCTCCATACGGCGGTTGTTCCAGAAGGTGCCCTTCAGACCTTTCTTACCATCAAAGGCGCACTGGGTAGCCAACTGACAGTCCATCACCTGATCGTAGGTCAGGTCGCAGCCCTTTAAATAGAAGGCCTTCTTTTGTTTAGCCCTGATGCCATCAAGTATCGTAACGGTGTGGTTAGGCATACCATTGTAGTTGCCCCACATCATCGGAGTATTGTCAGCATTCGGACCGATGACGGCAATCTTCTCTTTCTTATTCAAAGGCAGCACCCGTTCCCCTTTGGTAGAACCAGGGAGAAGGTTATTCTGCAATAGCACAATCGTCTGTCGAGCCATATCAAGCGACAGCTGGCGATGCTCCTTGGAGTCCATAGCTGAATAAGGAATCTTCGACCACTCGACTAGAGAGGGATCATCCATCTCACCCAGATCGAAGCGGCCTTCCAGCAGACGAATCACGTGTTTGTCAACCTCCTTTTCAGTAATCAGACCACGACGGACGGCCTCGGGTATTCCCTTATAAGCATAGCCAAAGCCACACTCCACATCAGTACCGGCCAGCGTAGCTTTGGCTGAAGCGTGGATAGAGTCCGATGAACTCTTGTGAGAGGTGTAGAAGTCGGAGACAGCACCGCAGTCGCTGACCACGAGATACTGAAAGCCCCATTCATCACGCAGGATAGTCTGCATCAGTCGCTGGCTGCCACAGCAGGGATCATCGTCGAGCCGCTGATAGGCACACATCACCTCACGCACCTTGGCATCCTGCACCAACGTCTTGAAGGCAGGCATGTAGGTCTCCCAGAAACCGCGCGGCGACACATCGGCCAGATTGGCAGAGTGGCGGGTATATTCTGGACCGCTATGCACAGCATAGTGCTTGGCACAGGCCCACAGTTTTCTGTATTTGGCATCCTCAGGTCCCTGCAGACCACGAACCACCTGCGTACCCATCACTGAGGTCAGGTAAGGGTCTTCACCATAGGTCTCCTGTCCGCGTCCCCACCGTGGATCACGGAAAATATTGACATTGGGCGTCCAGACCGAGAGGCTGTGAAACTTCTCGTCTTCGCCAGAGCCGCGATACATTCGCTCATTATATTGGGCACGGAACTCCGTGCTGGCAGCATCAAACACGCGGAAGAGCAGCGACGGGTTGAACGACGAGGCCATGGCAATCGGTTCGGGAAAGACGGTGACATTGCCCATGTTGGCTGCACCATGCAGGGCCTCGCTCCACCAGAAGAACTTTTTAATGCCCAGCCGTGGAATGGCAGGACTCTCATCCATCATCAACTGTGCTTTCTCTTCCAGTGTCAGTCGGCTGCACAAATCTTTGGCACGCTCCGCTGCAGTAAAGTTTGGATTCTGATAGGGCAACATCTGAGCTGACAGAGTCAAGCCCGTCAGCCCCATCATCACGGTAAAAAGTAATCGTTTCATTGGGTCGTTGAATGTTTAGTTTTAGAATTCTGCTACAAAATTACAAAAAAAATCAGTTTCACTGTTTATTTTTTTGTTGCAGATGATTTTAATTACGTTCCATTCTTTAAACCTTACCAACAGAAACGGGTCTAATCTGTGATATTTTTAATAAATTTGCAATCAGAAACTACGAATTAGCAAACAAGAACCAATAACATTTTGTTACTGCGTATGAAACAAACCTTAGCTTTATTGCTGTTGGCTGCACCCTGGGCGGTGTCAGCCCAAAATCCTGTGATTCGTGATCAGTTTACGGCTGATCCTACCGCGCGCGTGTTTAATAATAAGGTGTATCTCTACCCTTCCCATGACATCCTGCCCCCTGCCGGGCAGCGTCAGGACTGGTTCTGCATGGAGGACTACCACGTGTTCTCGTCGGAGAACCTGACCGACTGGCAAGACCACGGCATCATTGTCACACAGAACAAGGTGCCTTGGGTAAGACCTAACTCCTACTCCATGTGGGCACCTGACTGCGTGGAGCGCAACGGTAAGTACTATTTCTACTTCCCCTCCGCTCCCACTACAGGCATGGGCTTCGCTGTCGGTGTGGCCATTGCCGACAGTCCAGAGGGTCCGTTCATTCCCGAGCCGGAGCCTATCAAGGGCATCAACGGCATCGACCCCTGCGTGCTTCAGGCTTCCGACGGCAACGCCTACATCTTCTGGGGCAACGGTCGCTGTGCCAAGCTCAGGCCCAACATGAAGGAACTGGCCGATGACAACCCGAAGGAGAAAGTGAAATGGCGCGACCGTGAGATGGAGATGGTAGGCGTACAC
>JAEEGL014755364.1_pt1 | contig 20819 bp, 17 predicted proteins | sample 9134231 | NCBI WGS metagenome assembly JAEEGL01 (sample SAMN16246548, study PRJNA631951) | gut metagenome | biome: gut microbiome; feature: rumen; material: fiber-attached | host: Bos | place: Iran: Karaj | collected 2018-10
TCCATCGCATTTTCAAAATCCAAAAGATTGCTAGCATTTCCATCTGTATAGAAAAATTCCTTAATTGATCCTTTTCTAACAAATGTCACAAGTTTTGTTTCATTAGCTTTACGTGCTATCCTTAATTTGTTTGGTAAATTTTTAATTTCATCAAACAATAACATATTATTCTTTTTTATATCATTGATAATCTTTAAGTATTCCATCTTAACGGCATTCAAGTTAAATTCTTCGCCCTCGTCAGTTATTTTGAAATTTTTCATCATTAAAATATCAAAAAATGCTTGTTGATCAACTTGTTCTTCATCAGTTAAATATTTTGAATCCTCACCTAATAGAGAATGGAACATTTGAATTTTAATTTTAATACTTTCTTCCAATGAAAAATGTTCTCTTGTATTAGCAGCTGGGAAGAAATTATAAACATATAAATCTTCAAAATTTGAACCAACACGATTTATACGACCCACACGTTGCATTACTCTAGTTGGATTCCAAGGTAAATCATAATTAATAATTATACTTGCTTTATGTAAATTGATTCCCTCACTCATCGCATCAGTTGTGACAAGAATACTTTTTTCATCTAATGGATGCTTATCTTTAGGGTCAAAATTTTGTTTAATATATGCTTTTTTTGAATCACTATCATTTCCACTAAATGAAATTACTTGATTATTAAATTTGTGATTCATCTTCTTTTCTAAATAATCTACTGTATCCTTTGCTTCAGAAAAGATTATTATTTTATTATTTTTCTTTTTTATAGTATTAAGTAACTTAATTAATTCATCATATTTAGCATCATCTTTTTCAATATCGAATTTTGACCAAATTGAAACAAGTTCATTAAAAACACTTATATCATCTTTTAAATCTTTTTCATAATCATCAATCAAATCTTCTCTTTTGATTTTTGTTAAATCTCTCTCAGAAACCAATTCTTCAAATTCTTCGTCATCAAGATTGATTAAATAATCAATATCGAATTTATTATTTCTAGACAAATTACCAATAACAATCTTATCTTCATCAAATAATTTTAAGAATTCATTATGGCTTTTATTCATCTTTTCAATTGTTTTATTAAATGCATAAATTGAGCTTTCAAGACGTTTAATAAGTAACGCTTTAATGAAACCTTTTATATTCTCTTGTCCTGATTTTCTATCTCCAACGACCACTTTTTGTCTTTCAGGCTTTACATATAATAAAGGAGTATATCGCGCATAGTGTAACTTAGCTAATAATTTTATTGTATCAGTAAATGCTTCCTCCATTTTTTCACTATAAGTATATGTTTCTCTTTCAGGGTCATGAAGATTTGGAAATTTTAAACCTTGTTTTTGCATATCATCGGAATAATACTTCATAACTTCTGTTCGAGTTCTTCTAACCATTACTTGTTTTAAAACTTTATCACGAATTTCAATCATAACATCATTTAAAGTATCGGAATAATCTTCTGTTCCTTTTGCGGATGCTAACTTACTTTTTAATGCTCTAAAAAATCCATCCAAATCAGGATTACCTGGAATTATTGATGATTGTTTTAAATCTTGAAACAATGAAATCAAATTGACAATATCAGTAATATAGTTATTTTGAGGTGTTGCTGTGATGAGGATGACACCTTTGCCATAACAAATTTCTTTTAAATAATTAAATTCTTTTGTTTCGGCATTTCTAAATCTATGTGCTTCATCGATAAATACATAATCATATTTACCCAAATCATCCCACTTAGCGACTTGGTCAATAATACCTAGAGAAACGACCTTGTCTCTTTGAGAATAATTGAAATCTTCCAAAACTGAACTCCAATAATCTTGAACAACTGGTGGAACTATGAATAAGCATCTCTTCTTTGCTCCCAAAAATTTTCCAAGCATAGCAGAAATATATGTTTTTCCTAAACCGACAACATCAGCTATAAAAACACCACCATGCTTTTCAAGTATTCTCTTCGCTTGAATAACAGCATGTTCTTGATACTCTAATCTCATAAAATCGTCAGGATATTCTATATCTACTTTATCATCACCAATTTCATCTTCAAAATATGAATAAAGAGTCTTTAAAAACATTTTATATGGGGTAATAGACGCATTCATCCATGTTTCTTTTTGAATAATATCATCAACTAAATCCGTTACTTCAATGGCACTTGACCATAAGTTATTAAAAAACATAAGTGAATAGTCAATTTCGTTTCTATTTTTTAATTCAACATTAAACTCAACGTTCTTCTCTAGACCATTATATGAAAAATTAGATGACCCAGTAATGACATTACCATATTGCAGTGATGCTACTTCTGGTTTATTTCTAACAATGTAAACCTTAGCATGAACATTTTTATCAGCACATACTTTAATTTTTACTTTTCCACTTTTAATCCATTGAATAAATGTATTGATACCATTTTCAATTTTTAATGAATCTTCAGAATTTTCAAATTCTTCTCTAATTTCTTTTTGTAGTATAGGCTTAACTTTAAAAGCATTTAAATCAAAAATTGATAATGTGACAGCTTTAGATGTTTCACTATCTAATCCTAATCCAATTAAGAATCTAATTTCTTTAACTTTTTCCAATTCTTCTTTTAACAAATAGAAACCTGTTATTCTAAAATATCCAACCAAACAATCGAAAAATTCAGCATGGTTAAGAACGGTTTTCATTCTATCAATCATCTTAACACTATCTGCATTTGTAAAAATATTTAAATCTGTACTTGGCATTTCTATTCACCTCATCGAAACTCATTTATTTAATTTTATCATAATTCATTATTCCTGTTAAGGAATAAAATTAAGAAAACGTCTATTATATATTAATAAAGCAATAAAAAAATACCAGCACTTTATTAGTACTGGTACTTTTTCAATCTATTCTTCGATTAAATCGAATTCAAAGACGACGCTTCCTAGATAATTAAATATTCTAGTGTGTTCGTCTACCTGTTCCACTGGTGGACCTGGGGAGACTCGAACTCCCGTATGAAACCCAATCCATCTTGCTTTCTACATGTTTATTTCATCCCAAATTTTCATTAGCCCTAAGCGAATGAACAAACCAAAGACTAACTACACTCTATTAAATTCGATAATCATCTTAGAGTAGCAGACAATTATTATATCCTATCAAAAGTTAAAACTCGAATCTTTAAATCATAGGAATATTTAAAGTAGAGCCTGCTATAATATTATAGATTAGCAGAAAGCATAGTTAGCTTGAGTATTTCTACCAGCTAAGAATGCATAATCATTATTTTCTGCGGTTATTTAAACCTCGACGTTTTTAAGGGAGACTACTCCCACATGCTTACAAGACTTCATAAATCCCAGCGAATCTATAAACAGGCCCAGATTAAATTGCGCTAATATTTTAGCACAATTTTTTTAATATTTGTATGAATTTTTTAAATTTTTGGCTATGTTTCTTTTATCTTCTCTAGCCTTAATTGTTTCTCTTTTATCTTGAAGCTTTTTACCTTTTCCTAAGGCAACTTCTATTTTTAATAGTGAGCCTTGGAAATAGGCTTTTGTTGCAACTAAGGTTAAGCCTTCTAATTTGATTTTTTGTTGAAGTTTTAATATTTCATGCTTATGTAACAATAATTCTCTTGAACGAGTTTCATCATGGTTAAATATGTTACCCATTTCATATTTGGCTATGTGCATATTTAAAATATATGGCTTATTATTTCTTATAATAACATATGCATCATTAATATTACATTTACCTTCTCTTACAGATTTTATTTCTGTTCCTGTAAGCTTTATTCCTGCTTCATATGTATCAAGAATATAATATTCAAATGAAGCTTTTTTATTTTGACATACTACCTTCATAAATTAAACCTCAGCATTATGATAATCTTCTTCTAATGAGAAGTCAATTTTTCTTGTTTCTTTTGATGCATCTAAAATCATTACCTTAACCTTTTGGCCAAGCTTATAAACCTTATTATATGATATTGCTTCTAATCCATCAGAACTCTTATCAAAATAACCATTCATATTTGCAAATTGTACTAAGCCTTCAATTCCATTTGAAAGTGTAACAAACATACCAAAATTTGTTATTGATGTAATCATACCTTCAAACACTGTATCCTTAGGTTGAAGCTCAATGTACCAAGCTGATAGCATATCATCCACTGCTCTTTCACATTCAATAGATTTTCTTTCACTCAATGAATTATTAATACAAACCTCAGGTAATACCTGTTCAAAATGAATTAAATCACCATCAAAGTTTTTAGGATTAATTAATAACCTTTTAATTATTCTATGAACCATTAAATCAGGATATCTTCTGATAGGTGATGTAAAATGGCAATAATAATTCATAGCTAAGCCATAATGTCCTAAACACTTTTCATTATATTTTGCCTTCATCATACTACGTAAAAGCATATTATTTAATACAGGAGCATAATTTGTATCACTTATTTTTTCTAATGCATCCTGAACCTGCTTTGGATGAATATCATTTTTAGTTTTAGGTAAGCTAACACCCATATTTCTAATGATATCAAAAACAGTTGATAGCTTTTCTTGGTCTGGCTTTTCATGAATTCTATATTCGCAAGGTAAATTTGATATATTCATATGATAAGCAATTGTTTCATTTGCTTCTAGCATAAAATCCTCAATTAGCTTTTCAGCTTCATCTCTTGTTCTTAATTCAATGGATTTAGGTGAACCATCCTCATTTAAGGTATATTTATATTCATTAACCTCAAATTCAATTCCACCCTTTTTATATCTTCTTGCTCTTATTAATAAAGATAATTCTTTCATTAAATCAAGCATAGAAACTAAATCACTATATTCTTCCATTAATATAGGATCTTTTTTTAATATTTTATTTACCTTATTATAAGTCATTCTATGATGTGATTTTATTACACCTTCACAGATATCATAATTAACTAAATTACCTTTATAATCTATTTCCATTACACAAGCTAAAACTAATCTATCAACACCTTCATTTAAAGAACAAATACCATTAGATAGCTTTCTTGGAATCATAGGAATTACTCTATCTGCTAAATAAACTGATGTACCTCTTTTATATGAATCTAAATCTAAAGGTGAGCCTTCCTTAACATAATGAGCAACATCAGCTATAAATACATAAAGCATATAATTGCCATTATCATTTTTTTCTAAATAAACAGCATCATCAAAATCTTTTGAATCATCACCATCTATTGTAATAACATTTAAATTCCTAAAATCTTTTCTACCATTTAATTCAGATTCTTTAACTTCATCAGGAATAGATTCTAATTCTTTTTCAGTATCAGCTGAAAATTCTACCTTAAATCCATATTCCAAAGCGATTGTTTCGATTTCAATTCCTGGATCATCAGGATAACCTAAAACCTTAGTAATTCTTCCTGATATATCATTTTTATGATAAAAAACATCAGCATATACAATATTTCCTTCCTTAGCAGGGCCTAAATCAGCATATGCTACATTTACTGAAACAGGGAATGACATCATTCTAGATTCAATATAATATCTATTTATACCTGTTTTTTTATTAGTTTTTTTAAATATTTTTCCAATAACAAAATTATGTTCTCTTTTAATTATTTTATAAACCTTCGCATTAATTAATTTAATGCCTTGCTCATACGGATAAACTAATGCCTTATCACCATCATAAGCCCCAAGCAAATTCTCAGGATATATATAATAATCCTTTTCTTCACCTTCTACTCTTGCAAAGCCAAAACCCTTAGGGTTAACATTTATTATTGCTTCTTTAAGTGAAAAATAAGAATCATATCTTCTATCATAAATTATTTTTTCTTCCTTAATTAATTCATTTAAATATGAACTAAGCATATCGCTTTTTATACCGAAGGCTTTTTTTAAACTATTAAATTTTACTACGCCATGAAGGATTGCTTCATATATCTCTTTTTTATAATCCATAAAAAGACCTCCTATTCATTAATATTATAACACATATTTTAAACATAAAAAAAATGAGATTTGTTATCAAATCTCATTAATTAATATAATTATCTAGTATGAATTGCAACTGAAGTTATAACTAAAACAATAAATATGATTGCTATAACCATTGTTGCTCTTTGCATAAATAATTCAATACCACGTACTTTTTGTTCTTTGAATAAATCTGATTTGCTACCATTGAAAGCATCATTGATATCATCCTTTGAACTTTGTAACATTACTATTATAATTAATAAAATTGATACTATACAAATGAATATGTCGATTACATACTTACCCATAAAGACACCTCCTATAACAAATCTTACTAAGATATTATACTCAAATTAACAATTTTTTACAAGTATTTATTTAATTTATACTTTTTTATTTAACAATTTTTAAAATTAACTTCATTTCTTTAGCTTCGTTTTCAATTATAAATGCATCTTTTAGCATTTTAATTTCAGTATCTACATTTTCTTTATTAGCATAAATTGTTGCTAAAACATCACCATTAGATACCTTATCTCCAACCTTTTTAGCAAGAACAATACCAACTGCATGATCAACTGAATCAGTTAATTTTTCACGTCCTGCGCCTAAAATACAAGATGCATTTCCTACTGTTAAAGCATCAATTTTAGAAACATAGCCGCTCTTAGTAGCTAATACATTAATTTCATATTTAGCTTGTTCAAATAAGCTATAATCATCTACAACTGCTGGGTTTCCACCTTGTGCTTTAACAAATTCTTTAAATGTTTCTAAAGCTTTACCAGATTTAATTGATTCTTTTACCATTTCTAAAGCTTCATCTTCTGTTTTTGCTAAATTAGCATCAATTAATAAATGAGCTGAGAATATGTAACATAAATCAGTAAAATCCTTAGGTCCTTTACCTTTTAATGTATTAATTGCTTCAATTACTTCTAATGAATTACCTACAGCTAATCCTAAAGGTTCATCCATATTAGTTAAAATTGCTGTCATGCTTCTTCCACAATTCTTACCAATTTGAACCATTAATTCAGCAAGCTTAGTTGCTGATTCAATATTTTTCATAAATGCACCAGAACCAACCTTAACATCTAAAGAAATAACATCAGCTCCTGATGCTAATTTCTTAGACATGATTGATGATGCGATTAAAGGAATTGAATCAACAGTTCCTGTAACATCTCTTAAAGAATATAATTTCTTATCAGCTAAAGCTAAATTAGCACTTTGACCAACTATAGCCATTCCGATTTTATTAACCTGTTTAATAAAATCTTCATTAGGAATTTGAATATTGAATCCTGGAATTGATTCAAGCTTATCTAATGTTCCTCCAGTATGTCCTAATCCTCTTCCACTCATTTTTGCAAATTTAACACCAAGTGAGGCAACAATTGGTCCTACAACAAGTGATGTTTTATCTCCTACACCACCAGTTGAGTGCTTATCAACCTTAACGCCTTTAATAGCGCTTAGGTCAAGCTCATCACCTGTTTTTAGCATTGCTTCTGTAAGATATGTTGTTTCTAAATCTGTCATTCCTTTAAAATAAATAGCCATTGCGAAGGCAGACATTTGATACTCTTCAACCTCTCCTTTTGTATAGCCATTTACCATAAATGCTATTTCTTCTTTAGAAAGAACTTCTCCATTTCTTTTTTTAATAATAATATCTACTGCTCTCATATAATCACCTACTACAATTTATTATAAACACCAAGAATCTGCAGTATAAAATCTTGGTTGTTTTTAAACATTTCCTTTAGCATATCTAACAATTCTAAATCTTCTTTATATAATGTACATTCAAAATAAAATCTATATTGTCCCATTTCAGTTTTCATAGGTCGAGACATAATTGATTTTAAGTTAATATTTAAATCATCAAAGCATTTTAAAATATTAAATAACAAACCTGGCCTATCCTTTAATGCAGTAATTACTATAGAAGCTTCAAGTTCGGATTTTAAATCCTCTGTAATCTTCTTTTTTGATACTATAAAGAATCTAGTTTCATTTGATTTGCTATCAGCAATATGACTAATTTTCAAATTGAAATCTTTATCATTTAAGGCATGTATAGGAATAATTGCACCATATGAATTATCCCATCTGTTTAAATTATTTAATGCTTCAATATTAGAATCACATTTTATTGTTTGAAAATTATGCTCATTTATAAATTTAGTGCATTGACCTAAGGCTTTAAAAGAAACATAAATCTTTTTAACATCTTCAATATTATTAGCATTAGATACAAATGCGAAATCTATATCTAATTTTATTTGAGATATTATGTTGAATCCATTAATGATTATTTGATCCATTCCTTCAACAACAAATCCATCCAATGTGTTCTCAAAAGGAATTATTGCTAAAGTATCATCATCCATAAAATCTGATACTCTAAAAATACTTGGATAATAATCAATTATTAAATCCTCATTTATTTTATTTAAATATTTTTTTAAAGCGACGTCACAATATGTACCCTTAGGTCCTAAAGCTACTATCCTTTTCATATATTATACCTTCATATAGCGGAACCATTTTATAATCTTCCTTGAAAGGAAAATAATAAACGCTTCTTTTACCTTCCTCTTTTATAACAAAAAACTTGTTGTTATCAATAACAACGCATGTATCCTCTTCTATTCCAAAAGCATCTACATTATATTTTTTCAATACATCATTATAAATGATTAAATCTTCATTTTGATAATGAGGACAAATTGTAATATTTAAAAAATTTAAGCAATCAACCATCTTATAATTATAATTATGATAATTATCGCTAAACATATATTTATCACCCATGCTCCGTAAAGTATAAAGCATAGCGCCAGCTGATGAACCAGCAAATATAATATTATCATCTAAATGACGCTTCAAGATTATATCTAGCTTATATTCTTTAAATATTTTTACTAAATCATCAGATATTCCACCACCTATGTATAAAATATCTGATTTTTGTAATAATTGTTCAAATTGATTAATATTTTTAAAGGATAAAAATATTATATCAACATTGATGTCTCTAATCAATGCTTTAAATTTTAAATTAGATTTTTCTATATCCTTTGCAGCATATGGACAGTAAAGAATAGTTGGTTTTTCCTTATTGGTAAGCTTAACTAATTCTTTTTCTATTTTATTTCCTATAATTTCTTTATTAGCTTTTCCTCCAATAAGGGCAAACATTTTACTCACTTCCTAGCTTCTAAACGATATATTGGTCCATTAGGAGCCCATTTTTCTTCAAATTCAGTTGTAATATTAAATGGGTATTTTTCTAAATCCTTATGTAAATCAAGACTTATATTAGATAATTTAAATCCATTTTCATTAAATGATTCTAATGAAAATTCAAATAATCCCCTATTATCTGTCTTTTGATGTATTTCACCTTTTTCAGATAAAATAATTCTATATTGATCTAAAAATAATTTTGAAGTTAATCTTCTTTTTGCATGATGGTTTTTAGGCCATGGGTCAGAAAAATTTAAATAAATTCTATCTATTTCTCCTTCACCAAAGAAATTAGATATTTCCTTTGCATCTAAAATAGTTATTTTTAAATTATCATATTCTAATTCTTCTAGCTTTTCAGAAACTCTTAATAAAACAGAATCATATTTTTCAATTGCGATATAGTTGATATCAGGATTTGTTTTAGCTAATTCTAAAATAAATTTACCTTTTCCACAACCAACCTCAATATGAATTGGATTATCATTTTTGAATAATGATTTCCATTTGCCTTTATATGATTCAGGGCTTTCAACAAAATATTTGCTATCCTTTAATTTCAAATCTGCATCTTTTACTTTTCTTAATCTCATTATTTTGTCAACTCATATATTGCAAGCAAGTAGATTGCAATAACTTTCTTATAATCTTTAATATTTATATATTCATCAGCTTGATGGTCTACATCTTCTCCACCTACAAATTGAGGTCCAAAAGCTACAGCTGAATCAATGAATTTAGCATAAGTTCCACCACCAATTGTATAAGCTTTGTTTACACTGTCTCCTGTAATAGCTTGATATGCATTTACTAATGTAGAAACTAATTTTGAAGAACTTTCAACATAATGAACAGTTCCCATATTAAAATTATCAAAATGAATATTTTTATATTCTTTAGAAATTTCTTTTAATCTCTTTTCAATAACATTTCTATGCTCATCTGCTGGAACTCTAGAATCAAATCCTAAGAACACTTTATTATCAATAATCTTTACAATACCAAGATTTAATGATAAAGTTCCCATTTCTCCACAAGAAATATCGATTCCCATCTTTTTTCCATATGGATCATCAGCAACATAATTATTAACAAATTCAACAATTTCTTCATTAGTAATTGTTCTTAAAAACTTAAATAATATTACTGCTGCATTAACACCTTTTTCTGGGCACATAGCATGAGCTGATAAGCCATAAGCAATATATTCATCTCCATTAATCTCACCTTGGAAATTATTTTTCTTTAAGAAATCTAAATATTCATTCTTATAATTTTTCTTTAAAGTCATTCTTGCTTCACCTGGTACAATATTGTATCTATTTCCAGCAAGAATTGAAGATATGATAGAATCATTTTCTAAAGAACCAACCATATCAAAATGAGCTCCAGCCTTTTCACCATTTATGCATGGGAAACATGCATCTGGAGAAAAGCCAATTTTAGGCATTGGGTTATATTTAAAATAATGTTCTAAACAACGAGAGCCTGATTCTTCATCACATCCCATTATTAATTTAATTCTTTTCTTAGGACTAAATCCTAAATCCTTTAATATTTTAATTGCAATATAAGAAGCAGCTAAAGGTCCTTTATCATCATTAACGCCACGACCAATAAGCTTACCATCACGTTCAACCATTTCAAATGGATTAGATGTCCATCTTTGTCCTTCGACAGGAACTACATCTAAGTGAGCTAAAATACCTAAATCTTCTCCTTCATTACCAAATAATATATGACCAGCATAATTATCTTGATTTAAAGTTTCAAATCCATCTTTTTTAGCATATGCTAAAATGTAATCCAAAACTTCTCTATTTGCTTTACCAAATGGTTCTAAGCTATTTTCTTTATATTCTTCAAGTACTGATGGATAAGATACTAAATTTTTAAGCAAATCTTTAAATTCATCAAAATATTTATCTACCAATTTTAAGCTTTCTTCTTTAGATAATTCCATAATAATCATTCTCCTTTAAAAATTAAAAGATAAACCACAACAATATGATTTATCTTTTTTAATAATTAGATTTCTTTACCTAATTTTAATTCTATTATTTTATCTTTAATGGCTTCGATGGCTTCTTTTTCATCAGCACCATCAGCAATAACTTCAATTGTTGTTCCGCTATAAACACCTAAAGACATAACACCCATTATAGATTTAAAATCGATTGTCTTTTTTAAGGCATTTAGTCTTATATCTGATTTAAAACTAACAGCTACGTTTACTAATATTGTTGCGGGTCTCGCATGTAACCCTGATTCATTTGTTATTTTAAAAAGTTTTTTTACCATCTTACTTAAGCCTACTTTCTAAAGATTGTTTAATTTGTTCTGATTTTAATTTAAAAGATGATTTGACAGTATCTCCTGTAACAAAGACTCCACCATCAGCTTCTTTTTTTAACCCTTCTAGGTTGACAGCATCCAAATCATTTACTGTAACCTTTAATCTTGAATTTTCAACTTCCACCTGATGGATATTAGTAATGCCACCATAATAATGAACTAATATATCTATGAATTCATTATTAACTCCATTACCTTTTTTTCTTTTTGATGCAATTAAAATTATCGCTAAAACTACAGCTATTATAGCAATGACTGCTATTATTGCAATAATTATAATTATCCAATAATTTACATTCATACCTTCATTCACACTATTCATCTTATCACCTTAAATAGATTATAATTATTTTTTTTAAAATTTACAACTAATTAAATAAATTTAATTATTTTTCATAACCAAATTTTTTAAAAAATTCATTTTTGAAGTCTAATAATCTGTCTTCTTGAATTGCTTTTCTAATTTGATGCATCAAATTCTTTAAAAAGTATAGGTTGTGGTATGTAAGTAATCTCATACCTAAAATTTCATCAGCCTTAACCAAATGATTCAAATATCCTCTTTCATAATTCTTACAAACAAAGCAATCACAATTAGGATCTAAAGGACCATGGTCTAGCTTTAAATTTTGATTTTTAACTTGAATCTTTCCAAGTGATGTAAATGCTGTACCATGACGAGCATTTCTAGTAGGTAATACACAATCAAACATATCAATACCATTCATAGAACCAACAATTAAATCATCAGGTGAACCAACACCCATTAAATATCTAGGCTTATTTTGAGGCATAATAGTTTTTAAATATTCAAGCATTTCATACATTTTTTCTTTAGATTCACCTACAGATAAACCACCAATTGAATATCCTGGAAAACCTATTTTTTCTAATTCTTCTAGGCAATGCTTTCTAATTTCTTTATTTCCGCCACCTTGAACAATTCCAAATAGAGCTTGCTTATCAGGATATTTATGAGCTTCCTTTCCTCTTTTTGCCCATCTAATAGTTCTATCAACTGAATCTCTCATATATTTTTCAGTTGAATCAAAAGGAGGGCATTCATCAAAGCTCATGATGATATCAGCACCTAAATTGTTTTGAATAGCAATTGATTTTTCTGGAGATAAAAATAATTTTTCACCAGATTTATGGTGTCTAAATTCAACACCCTCTTCAGTTATTTTTCTAATTTTTGATAAAGAGAATACTTGGAATCCACCACTATCTGTAAGTAATGCATGGTCCCATTTCATAAAGCCTCTTATTCCACCAAATTCTTTAACGATATCGTCACCAGGTTGTAACCATAAATGATATGTATTTCCTAAAATTAATCCATCTGAAACCTCTTCAATTTCCTTTGGGATTAATGTTTTAACATTCGCTTTAGTACCTACTGGCATAAAAATTGGAGTTTCAAAATCTCCATGAGGCGTATGAAGTATTCCGTATCTTGCACCTGTTTGCTTACAAACGTGCTTTAATTCATACCATACTGCATCCATAAATTAAATCCTCTTAATAGTTTTAATTACTACATCCTTTAAAGGCTTGTCATAATAATCTGTTCTTACACTAGCAATTTTATCAACAACTTCAATTCCTTTTAATACAACTCCAAACGCTGCATAATTACCATCTAGATGTGGAGCATCCTTATGCATAATGAAAAATTGACTTGAAGCTGAATCAGGAACCATAGTTCTTGCCATTGATATAACACCACGGCTATGAGCTAATAAATTATTAACTCCATTTGAGATAAACTCACCTTTGATATTTTCTTTAGATCCACCTGTACCAATTCCATCTGGATCTCCACCTTGAATCATAAATCCTTCTATTACTCTATGGAAAATAATTCCATCATAAAACTTATCATCGATAAGCTTTAAGAAATTCTTTACTGTAATAGGGGCGACTTCTGGAAATAATTCTAATTCCATAGTACCTAAATCTCCCATATCAATTAAAACATGTGGGTTTTTATCATTTAAAAATTCTTTATAATTTGTAAAATTCATAATATTCTCCTATTCTATAAACATTGCATCACCAAATGAAAAGAATCTATATTTTTCTTTTACAGCCTCATTGTAGGCTTTCAAAATAAATTCTCTTCCAGCTAAGGCTGATACAAGCATTATCAATGTTGATTTTGGCAAATGGAAATTTGTTATTAACGCATCAATTGCTTTAAATTTATATCCTGGGTAAATAAATATTTTTGTATTTGCACATACCTCTTTAAAGCCATTATCATATGCTGATTCTAAAGTTCTTGTTGTAGTAGTTCCAACTGATACAATTCGCTTTCCATTTTGCTTTGCTTTATTTAAAGCATCAGCTGCTTCTTTAGATATTTCATAATATTCTTCATGCATTACATGATTAGTTAAATCCTCTTCATCAACAGGTCTAAAAGTACCTAAGCCTACATGAAGTGTTACATAAATTAATTCAACTCCCTTTTCTTTTATTTTTTCTAAAAGTTCTGGAGTAAAATGAAGTCCTGCAGTTGGTGCTGCCGCACTTCCAGGATTCTTAGCATAAACAGTTTGATATCTATCCTTATCCTGTAATTTTTCATGAATGTATGGTGGAAGTGGCATTTCACCTAATTTATCTAATATTTCTACTAAAATGCCATCGTAAATTAATTTAAATTTACAAATGCCCATATCCTCTTTTGAAATGCATTCTGCCTTCAATAAGCCATCTCCAAAAGAAATGATTGAGCCTATCTTAACTCTTTTTTGAGGACGAGCTAATGTTTGCCATACATTTTCACCTAAATCCTTTAATAAAAGAATTTCGATTACAGCATTTGTATCTTCTTTATGTCCAATTAATCTTGCTGGTATTACCTTTGTATCATTTAATACCAACACGTCATTTTCTGTTAAATAATCCAATATATCAGAAAAATGTCTATGCTCAAATGTTTGTTTTTCTCTATTTAAAACCATCAATCTAGATTCTGATCTATTCTTTAATGGAGTTTGAGCAATTAATTCTTCTGGTAAATTATAATCATAATCACTTGTTAAAATCATTATTCAAATAACCCCTTAAAATATTTTACGCCTAATTTTTGGTAGGCCTTTTCAGTGGCAATTCTTCCTCTTGAGCTTCTCTTAATATAGCCTTCTTGTAATAAATAAGGCTCATAAACATCCTCAATTGTAGATACTTCCTCAGAGATGGTTGCAGATATTGATTCAACACCTACAGGTCCACCCTTAAATGTTTCTACAATCGCTTTTAAATATCTATAATCTGTATAATCTAAGCCTGAATCATCTATTCCAAGCTTCTTTAAAGCTGTATCACAAATATCTAAAGAAATAACACCATTATTTTTAATATCTGCAAAATCTCTAACACGTCTAAATAAACGATTAGCAATTCTTGGTGTTCCTCTAGATCTAATTGCTAAATTTCTAGCAGCTTCCTTATCAATTTTTGTTTCATAGACCCTAGCTGTTCTTTCAATAATAAATTGAAGTTCATTAACCTTGTAATAATCAAGTCTTAATACAACACCAAATCTATCTCTTAAAGGTGCTGATAAATCACCAAATCTAGTTGTTGCCCCTACTAATGTAAAAGGAGGAAGATCAATTCTAATGCTTCTTGTTTGAGAATCTTTTCCAACAACTATATCAATTACATAATCTTCCATAGCACTATATAGCACCTCTTCTACATAGCGAGGTAATCTATGAATTTCATCAATAAATAAAACATCGCCTTCATTAAGTGTTGATAAAACAGCTGCTAAATCCCCACTTTTTTCAATTGAAGGTCCTGAAATTATTTTAATATTAACACCAAGCTCATTGGCAATAATATTTGCTAAAGTAGTTTTACCTAAGCCTGGAGGTCCATATAATAAAACATGGTCTAATGCTTCATTTCTCTTTAAAGCTGCTTTAATATATACATCAAGCATTTCTTTAGCTTCATCCTGTCCAACATATTCAGTTAGTTTTGAAGGTCTTAAGGATAATCCATCATCATCTGAATTTTGTTCTTCTGGATCAACTATTCTTTCATCTTTCACTAAATTCACCTACTTAACTAATAATTTTAAAGCGTCTTTAACCAATTCTCCTTCTTCCTTTGAAGAATCAAGCTTTGATAATATTTTACTTAAATCCTTTTTGCTGTATCCTAAGGCAACTAAAGCATCCTCAACATCCTGCAATTTTGAAGATGGCACTGCTTCATTTAAATCATCAAATGAAATCTTACCCTGCAAATCTAATATAATTTGTTGGCTTGCCTTTGCCCCAATGCCTGGGAATTTCTTTAAATACCGGGCATTTCTATCCTCAATTGCTTTAATAACATTGTTAACACTAGAAGATGCTAATATTGATAAAGCTGTTTTAGGTCCTATTCCAGATACTGAAATTAATTTTAAAAACAATTCTTTTTCTTCTTCCTTAGAAAAACCATATAAATCTATTAAATCTTCTCTAACATATTGATGAGTAAATATTTTATATTCCTCATTCAATTTAAAATTATAAGGATTGCTAACAATCAACAAATAGCCAATCCCATTATTTTCAATTATTATATGTTTAGGAGTAACCTTTGTTACTACACCTTTAATATATCCATACATAAAAATCGCCACCAGTTCTATTGTATCACAATAGAAGAGATTTTTAAACCTCAAAAGAAAAAGGGGAAAATTCCCCTTTTTTTAGCTTATTTATTTTCTAGTATAGCTAAGATATCATCAACGGTATCCTCATCGCCTTCATTATCAAATTTTCCCAAAATTTCTAGACCATATTCATCCTCAATCTTCTTTGCTGCTTGATTATAAGTATAAGGATGTTTCAAAATATTACCTGATGTGAAAACACCTGTACATAAGAAAGCATTATTATCTAAAAATTTCCTAACGATTTCAGGGATTTCTCCTTCACCATCGTTATAAGTGAACAAGATAAATTCTGTATCTACCTCTTCATCACCTGTTTCAAGCTTTAAAACATCACTCACCCCTAATGTTTTAATTAGCTTTTCAATGTTTCCAGTACGACTTGCATAAACTATTTTCATAAGCAATACCTCCGTTATTAATTTTTTAAATTTTCCTTCTTTATATTATTTTAACACGATTTAGAATAAATCACAATTAAAAATTGATGTCTAATTCAACAGGGCAATGGTCTGAACCATATACATCAGTTAAAATTTTAGAATCAAATTTATTATTTTTTAAATCATCTGAAAGCACAAAATAATCAATTCTCCAACCTGCGTTGTTAGCTCTTGCATTAAAGCGATAGCTCCACCATGAATATGTAATTTGTTCAGGGTATAAATATCTAAATGAATCAATAAATCCAGTATTTAATAAGTCACTAAATTTATTTCTTTCCTCAATTGAAAATCCGGCATTTCTAACATTTGAATCTGGATTTTTTAAATCAATTCTTTCATGAGCAACATTTAAATCACCGCATAAAATTACACTTTTTTTAGATTTTAATTCATTCAAATATTTTCTAAAATTATCTTCAAATTCCATTCTATAATCTAATCTTTTTAATTCTTCTTGAGAATTAGGAACATAAACATTTACCAAATAGAATTTATCATATTCTAATGTGATAATTCTTCCTTCATCATTATATAATTCACCATCAATTCCATACATAACAGATAAAGGCTTATGCTTTGTATAAATTAAAGTACCACTATATCCTTTTTTAATAGCGCTATTCATATAATAATCATAGCCATCTATATTTAAATCTGCTTGTCCTTCTTGCATTTTAGTTTCTTGTATTGAGAAAAAATCAGCATTTGATTCTTTAAAAAAGTCCATAAATCCTTTTGTCATACAAGCTCTCAAACCATTAACATTCCAGCTTATAAATTTCATTTTAATTGCCCTCGCTTAAACTTTACTAATATTTAAAATAATTATATAATATAATTATCTTTGAGACAAGGAGGTGTTTTTATGGCCGATTTTTATTCTTCAATAAAAAACTTAAATGATAAACTAAATAAGTTCATAAAAGAATATGAATCATTAGACGATATGGATCCATTAACAATGAATTTGTTAAAATCATTTAAGAAAAAAATTGCCCATTTTAATACATCTTCTTTAGAATATACTGTTTTATTAAAAAAATATAAAACAAATTTTGATAAAGACTCAAAAAATAAATTAGATATAAATAAAGAACAAATTCAAAATGTTAATACAAAGCTAGATGTAACATTAGATATCATAAAATCAAAATATATTAATAAAAATGATGATATAAAAGCTCAAATAAAGGATGCAAAAAATAATTTAAAAAATAAAATATCTGATCTTGATTTAGATGTTGATTTCTTTATTTCTGCCTCAAACCAAAAATCAGAAATATATGAAGATGAATATGAAGCGAATGTAAAAAAATATAATTATCAAATTGAAGTTGCTCAAGATAGTTATGATTCAAGCATAAAAGAATTTAATGATGCTTATGAAATTAAATCAAAAGAAATTGAAAAGAATTATTATGATGATATTAGAAAGCTTGATTTAGAGACAAATAGAATTAATGAGCATCTTCAATCAAGAATTAATGAATATAATAAATTATTGAATAAGTATTTAAATAATTTAACTTCTGTTAATAATGAAACAAAAGAAAAAAACAGACAAGAATCTGTTGCCTTAAACCAAGAAATTAAAAAATTAATTGATGAAAGAAACTCAGAAATTGTCATTGCAAGAGATAAATATTCAAATGCTTTAAATAGTTCTTCTATCGCTAAGGAAGAAAAGCACCAGCAATATCAAACTGAGGGTCAAAAAATTCAAAAGGAATTCGTTATTTCAATTTCTGAACAGGATGAATATTCAAATGCCTGCAAAAAAGAATTTGATGTTTTAATGAATCAAGAAAAAAGAAATTATTATTTCACTAAAATAGATGAAACCTTAAGACAAAATAAGGCATTAGAAAAATTAAATTCAGAAATTGATGATGAAAAAATATTTAAAAAGAGACTTAAGGATAAGAATAAATATTATTATATTAAAAAGCAAGAATTCAAAAATAGTTTTGAGAAAAAATTAAATTCGATAGAAACTAATTATCAAATTCAATCTGAAGAAATTAGATATAATAAAGCAGTCTTAGAATTAAGTAAAAACCACAGCATAAAAATCATTAATAACAAAGAACAAACTGATAACAAATATTATCAGCAATTAGATAGCATTTATGAAAATGATATGAATTTAGCAATTAAGCTTGCTAACTTAAGATACAATAAAAAAGCAAATACTGCTAAATGTGCAAGCCGTATTAGACTAAAGCATATTGAAAAGGAATCAGACGTTGCCGAAGCTAATTTGCAAAAGAAAATTGAAGGCTTAAACACCGAAATAGCAAAGCTTCAATCAGAAATAGATTTAAATTCTAATCTAAGAGATACTACATATAAATATAAAACTGATTCTTTTAACAATTGGAAAAAGAATTTAAATGTATCAAATACATTAGAAATTGAAAAATGCAAAATATTAAACAATTATAACAAGCGTCAATTTGCTGATAACATTTTAATTTCAAAAGCGGTATTAAATCACGGTAAAGAAAAGCTTGAATATGAAAATAAAAAATGTGTTGATGTTCATGATATTACAGTTGAAATTGAAAAAGAAAAAACAAATGATTTAGTTACATCACTAAATTATAAAATGAAACTAAATCAGCAATATCAAAATGAAGATGAACAAATTCAAATCAGAAATACTAGATATGATACTGATGTATTAAAAAACGAATTATCAAGAGATAGATATAAATTTGAAATTAAATTAATTAATCAATTCTATTCTATTTTAATAAGCTTATCTAAGGAGCTTGAAGCATTCAGTAATGTATTCTTATCTGAATTCTTTAACAATGTCCAAATAAGACCAATTTATGAAAAAATGATTATCAATTTCATAAATAATTTTGAAATATCATTAGCTCAATATTTCGAAAGCTTATTAGAAGCTTTTTCTGAGCTTATTACAACAATCGTTGAAGATAGATTAAAATTTGATGAACAGAACAAATTTAAACCATATTATAACGATCTTGAAAAGCAAAAACAAGCCGATTTAAAAATATTGAGCAATAAAAGAAATGCTTTAGATGAAACTATTAAAACATATAATGAATCTTTAGCTTCTTATTCAAACAGAGTATTCAATATCAGAAACCAAAGAGAGCTTGTTAAACAAAAAATAGCAACCAAGGATACTAAAAACAAAGAATCATTAAGAATAGAATTTAGAAATTATAATCAAAAAATTAAAGAATTTAATACAAGATTTGAAGAGGTATCAAAGCTTAGAGATGCAACTAATCAAGAGGTTGCTATCCTAATTGATAAAATTGAAAAAACAAATGCTGATTATGAAAAGAGATTTCAAGAAATAAAATCAATGCAGGCTAATGCTTCTTCTGCATATATTTCATTAGAAAATTCTATTAAAAAATATGTTATTAACATAATTGCTCAAGAATTATCTTTTGAAAATATATACAAATTTGATTTTAGTTTATTTACTGATTCTCACATTAAAAAAGAAATTGATAAACGTGCTACATTAATTTCTAATGATAACAATATAATCTTTGGTCATATATATAATATAATTAGTCAATTTAGAGAAACTATGACTAATACTATGCAAAAGGAAAAGGAATTATTATTCTCAAAATTCCAAAATGATATTTCCCATATATCATCAAGAACAAATAATACAATTGAAGATATTAATGATGACATGGAAGAAAAAATTAATACAATTAGAAACAAAATTGGTATGCTTGAAAATAAAAAGAAAAATATCATCAAAGACTATGATCAAAAATTTAGCATTTGCGATGATAATCATAATGATGAAATTGAAAGAATTAATCATAATAAGCAAGCGAGCCTTAATCGATTCTATAGTGAATTCTATTCAATGTGTAGAAATCAAGATAATTTAACTAATATGCATGATACTACAATTAAGGATTTAGATTCTAATCATTATTCAAATAGACAAAAGCTTAATATGTCTTCTATTGAAGCTAAAAAGGAAGCAACTCTTAAGCTTGAGCAATTCATTCAATCTAAGGAATCTTTAATTAACCACTTACCTGTTGCCACAAAATTCTTTGTCGCAACTGTTTCTAAGGAAAA
>JAEEGL010036302.1_pt1 | contig 20817 bp, 16 predicted proteins | sample 9134231 | NCBI WGS metagenome assembly JAEEGL01 (sample SAMN16246548, study PRJNA631951) | gut metagenome | biome: gut microbiome; feature: rumen; material: fiber-attached | host: Bos | place: Iran: Karaj | collected 2018-10
GTTTTCCTAAACGACATTACAGAAGAACAGCGCCAAAAAGCGCGCCTTGAAAACGAAGCGCTTCAAATCATAAATAAAAAACGCAGCCTTGAATATTCTGATAATGCAAACAAGGCCAAAAATATTTTTATGTATAATATTGCGCGCGACATTCTTCCTTCAATGCAAACAATAATTCGTTACACGCGCAAAATCGAAGAAAATGCCGAAAACAAAAAAATTGTTTGCGAAAATGCTCAGCGCGCATTCCAGGCCGAAGAAAATCTTTTAGCCTTTGTAAATAATATTCTTGAAATTGCACGCTTAGACAGCGGCGAAATCAAATTGCACGAAACCGCAACCGATGTTTCTAACGCACTTGAACAAACCGCCGCTTTAGTTGAAGAAGCTGCAAAAAGAAAAAAAATCAAACTCGAATCCTGGTCTGAAATTCAATATCCATATATTTACCAGGATTTGCGCCACACAGTTGATGTTGTTTTAAATATTTTGCAAAATGCAGTAAAATACACACCGGTTGGCGGCACAATCAGATTTGGTTTAAAACAAACGCCTTGCAAAAATGGCAAAGAATGCACAATGGAATTTATTTGCGAAGACAACGGAATTGGAATGTCAAAAGAATTTATTCCGCACGCCTGCAAAACTTTTACGCGTGAAGCCAATGAAATTAATGCCAAAATTGCAAGTTCCGGACTTGGTCTGAATCTTGTAAGCCGACTTATGGAACTTATGGGCGGAACAATCGAAATCACAAGCCAAAAAGGCAAAGGCACAAAAGTTTGCACAAAGCAGCCGCACCGCTACGCAAACCCCGAAGATGTTATAAAAAAAGCCGTTTTAAGTTCCGCACAAAAATTTTAGTTTGGAACCTTATGATTTTTAATTGCGCAATTTTTGATTTTGACGGAACACTTTTTGATTCTATGCCGGTTTGGAAAAATCTTGGCGAAAATTACTTAAAAACACTTGGAATCACAGCAAAAAAATCTTTAAACGAAAGTTTACGCACAATGAGTCTTTCTCAAGGTGCAGATTTTTTAAAAGCTGAATATTCGCTCGATTTTTCGCAAAAACAAATTATAAGCGGCATTCTAAAACTCATTGAAGATTCGTATTTTTATAAGATTTTGCCGAAACCTGGCGTTTTAGCTTTTCTTTGCAACCTGGAACAAAAACGCGTAAAAATGTGCATTGCAACTGCGTCCGACAAAACACTTGTAAGCGCGGCGCTAAAACGCTGCAAAATGGAACACTTTTTTTGCCATATTTTTTCTTGCAATGATTTTGAGAACGGCAAAGATTCGCCAGAAATTTTTCGCGCAGCAATGAACTTTTGTGATTCAGACAGAAATTCAACAGTTGTTTTTGAAGATTCTCTTCACGCAATAAAAACCGCAAAAAATGATAATTTTATAACCGCAGCCATTTTTGATGAAAACGAACCAAATCAAAAAGAGCTTCAAGATCTCAGCTCGTTTTACATTAAATCTTTTGATTTAGCCCAAAAGATTTTGTTTTAAACAAAAAAACAAGCAAAAATCAAACGCGCTTGTAAATGCAGAAATTATTTAATTGACGATTTTTTGCTTTTTAACAAGTGCTTTGGAACAAGGGTTAAAAAAAACAAGGTTCCCAAACAGTAACACTAAAAGGGAACCTTGCCGTCCAGCGTTGCTGGACATCGGAGAGAGTTTATCAGCTTATTTACAAGCTTCAATTATAGTATCGCGAGTTTTAGAAAATGTCAACAAATTTAGCAAAAATTCACTTTTTTTTTGCTAAATTTCGTTAAAAAAATCATTTTTTTTCTAAAAAATCGCAAAATTTTTATTTATCGGCCTTTTTTATCCAGGTTAAAAACTGAAGATTTGTTACAGAATCTTCTGGTAAAAAGTTTCGGCCATCTGGAAGCTCCATAAACTCGTTTTCGATTACGCCAAGAACAGCGTCAAAATCTTTATCATCAATTGAAACATCGGCAATCGGGCTGTTTCGGCCAGTTTTTTGGTATTTTTCTGAATAGCGCGCAAGCATTTTCAAATTGCCAGTTTTTTTGATGTAAGCATTCCAGATAAAACGAGCACAAAGTTTTCGGTTCAATTTTTGATTTAACACATTCGGATTATTTCCCAAAATATCGGCAGAGCTCAACTCCTGATTTGAAGCATCAACGGGAGCCGAAAAATAACCGCCTTTTTCAAGCGCAGAAACGAGAACCGAAGCTTTTTGTTTCTTTGTAGATTTGTAATTGTCCAAAAGTGTTGTGTTTTCAACAGTAAGTTCAACAAGTTTTTCTACGGTAAGTTCCTGCTGGAGATTTGTGCCGTCTAAAACGGTAACGTCGCCCGCCTCGGTGATTTTGTTCATTTCCCAGGCGTTTGCGCGGAGCTCGCTATAGGCTTCGCGGTAATCTTTTGAACCTTCTGAATCAAAAAGAATAAAGGCATTGTCCATTGCAGCAATAGCTTCTGCAAACTTATTTGTTTTGTAGTAAATCTTTGCTTTTTCAAGCTGAAGAACAGCATTTCGCGAATCTACTGCAAGAACACTTTCAATTTGCGTAAGGCTTGCCTCTAAAGTTTTTTCCATTCGGCTAGAAAGCAACTGAACATATCGGTCGCCTTTTTGATGACCTTTTGCTTCCTGCAAAGCAGTTGCCGCTTCTTTAGTTTTGCCAAGCATTTTATACAAAAGTCCTTCAAAAGCTCTTAAACGCGCCAAAAGAAACGGCTCTGTAACCTTTGTAGTTGATTTATAAGTTGCAATTTCAGAAAGCAATTTATTAACTTCCGCAACTGGCGCTTGTGATTCAAGACAATTTTGTGCATCAAGTTTTATAAACTGATTTTCATAAACTTCTATAGAGCTATAAATAAAACTGTTTTCTTCGCTGGACGTAAATACGTCCTGCTGAAGCGTTGCACAAGAAGATGAACAAAGTGCCGCCGCAATCAAAGCGATTGAAGCAAACACAAGACGAATCTTTTTCATATTTCCCCCAAAAGATATTCGTAAAAAATATTCTTTATTTTAATACATTTGCCGCAGAAATTGTATTATCAAAGGTGATTGTAAGACAATCTTTTTTGTTATCACCATTCAAATCCATAAATACCGGATTTCCGTAGCCTGGAACTGGGAATGTCGGCAAAAGTTCAAGAGAAGAATTAAAGCCATACAAAGAATTTCCTTCGCCAGAAACAAAAATCTCATCTGGGCCAGAACCATTATAATTGTAAACAGTTAAATTTCCAGATTTTGCAGTAAAGTATGGAATCTTTACGCTGGTTGATTCACCTTTCATATCAACTCTATAAAGTTCGCCTTCAGCAGAAAGGGCAAACAAATATTTGTCAGCAGCTTTTACGTTCAAATAGAAAATACCTTCAAGTTCAACCGGGAAGTTTGGCAAAATATTTCCTTCAAAATCATAAACATAAAGAAGACCAGCTTGTGTAATCATTGCAATATACTGTTTGCCAGAAATTGTAAATACACACGGAGAACCGTAAGCAATTCCGTCAAGTTCCAAAGGCTCACTGAGTTTTGCCTCAAGATTCTTATAAACGTGAATTCCACCAAAGAAGCCTTTTTCGTAGAATGCAAGAATATCACCATTTACGCTTGGTGAAGATCTTATTGCATCATCAACGCCAGTTTCTACTAAACTTACATTTCCAGAACCATTTACAAGATGAAGCACACCTTCGTTATCAGCAAGGCCAAAAGAATCTTTATAAATAAACGGCGCACAAGTTGGCACAATTCCTGTCAAAATCGGGAAGTTTGAAACCGGCTCTAATTTTGAATCCAAAAGGTAAACAATTCCGCTCGAAGTAAGCGCCCAAAGTTCACCGCCAGTTGATTTTGCTGTACTTTCTGAAGCAGCCAAAATATATGCAATTTCAGAGAATTTTGTTTTTTGGCGCTCAAAAGTTGAACAATCCATAGAATTAATTGTTGAATCTTTTTCCGTCCAGAAAATCAAATTGCTCTTTTTAAGATTTGATTTTACAAGAACCGCATTAGATTTTCGCTCAAGCGAAATTGGGAAGCCTGGAATGTATCTTGAAGATTCAGGTTCCAAAGAAGAAGCCTGAAGCTGCATTGTGAGAGTTCCGTTATTAATTCTAAAATCAAAACGGCCAGAATTATAAAGGGCCAGAATTTTTGAAACTGCAGAATTTCCTCGTACAAAGAACGGAATGCTGCGCTCGAGATTGTAATAAAGCGAAACTGTACTTACAGCAGAATGCTTTGAAGAAACGCGCTTCCAGTTTTCGCTGGCAGAAAGTTTTTTAGACTTAGAAGTTGAATTTATTGCAATCAGATTTTCAGGCGATTTTGAAAAATAAATAAAATCATCTTTTACAAGATAATATGGCTTTGGAACATTAATTCCTAAGGCTTTTGTAATGCTAAGCAAGAAAGACGGAAGTTCAATGCAAGGAAGACGAACGCCGTCAACCAAAAGACTGTCGTTTTCCTGAATTATGAATGAAGAAAAAATCGTATCAAAAATTTCGCGGCGTTTTGATTCGCTTGAAACTTTGATTCCAAGAACTGGCTCGGCTTTTCCTTCAATTCCGAAAACTGCAAATTCATCTGCTGTCCAAGAGAACAAAAGCTCTTCAAGATTTTTGTTCAAAATCATTTTTGCAACTGAATCCGCTTTATTCCAAGTTTCCTTAAAATTCTTTTCAGGCGGAAGAATAACCATTGCGGCATCAATCAAATCAGAAAGAGAACCTGCGCTAAAAAGTGTGTAATACTGAACATCTTCCGGCAATTTTGGAAGCAAAGCCGGAACTTTTGAATTACGTTTTAACAAACGAATTACCGGCTGATTTTCATTTACCGAATCCAGTTCAAGCGGCAAATTCAAAGAAAAATTAAGTTCGTTTTCTGTGATTCTAAAATTAACGCTTGTAAATTCTTCTTTTGATAAAGAATCAATAATTGTAAGCAAATAAGGGCTATCTGCGCCTTCTGCCAAAAGATTCATAAGATTTTTGCTGTCTGCAATAATTCTAAGCGGGTCGCGCAATCTTGCGTTCATTGCTGCAATTACTGCTTTTGAATGCCAAGCGCTATTTTTATAATTCATAGCCTGTTCAAGAAGTGCAGGTTTTGACGCAAAAATTATAAGATTTTTATGAATTACAAAATAACCTGAATCCTGCAATTTATAATATTTTCCGTGACTGTTTTGGCAAAGTTCAACCTGATCGGCAAGCGATTTTATATGTGGCAATAAAAGCGGCACAAGTCTTGTAGCTCCCGCTAAGAATCCGGCATCTAAAACTGCAACGAATTCTGTTTTACCTTTTGTGTTAACCTGATAAACCGCTGCGTCAAGGCGCCTCTTAAGTGCCATTTTTACCATAAAATTCTGGCGAAGTTTTGATTTTTTGAAGTTCAAAAATGGGTCGCGATATTGCTTAAGCTGCGGAGTTGTTAATGCAATAAGTGTTGCGTCCAAATCAATGAGCGGCTCAACTGTATCCCAAATTTTATCTGTTCTAAGATAAACTGCATAATCCGGCGGAAGTGCATTCACCGGCTTTGTTCTGTCAATTCGGCAGAAAACAAACCAAACTAAAATTATTGCCACAAGCACTAATAAAATTTTTAGTGGCAAAAGAAGCAACCGCAAACCAAGCGGCAGTTTCTTTTTATCTTTTTTGATTTTTTTTGACGATTTTTTTTCCACCGTTACATTTTTATTTTCTGTTGTTTGTGTTTCTTCTTTGTCCATAATAGCTTCTTTACGACTCCATAAGAATTTGTATATGCAAAACAAAGATATTTTAAGGAAGTTTCAAAATTTCTTCCTTATTATGCAATAATCTTGTTTGCATATTAAACAATTATACAATCAATCTGCAGTAAAGGCTACATAAAAAAAATTTGCTTTTATGTTAAATCTGATAAATAATTATTGTTATGAGAAAGTTTGTCAGTTTAATATTCTCCTTTTTTGCGACGTTCTCATTAGGTTTTGCTCAAAACACTTTCTTCGATAATTACGTCTATCAATCCTGGAACGCAATTGGTGGCCTTTCTGGCGCCACAGCAAATGATATTTATCAAACAACAGACGGTTACATCAACATTGGAACTTACGAAGGTCTTGTAACTTTTGACGGTGTTGAATTTAAAACCTTTAATCGTGCTTCTGATTCTGATTTTGGAATTGTTTCTGTTCGCACTATTATTCAAGATTCTCGCGGCGATATATGGCTTGGCTCGAATGACGAAGGTCTTCAAAAAATTTCTGATTCTGGAAATAAACTTTACACTATCGAAAACGGTCTTCCAAATAATTCGATTCGAGCACTTTGCGAAGACAAACGCGGCAACATTTGGATTGGAACTGCAGGCGGCGTAGTTTACCTTACTCCAGACGGCAAACTGATTACACCGCAATTTGACGCTGGAACTACTGCAAACGGCGTAATTGCTTCTAATCTTTTTTGTGATTCAGCCGGCCGGGTTTGGCTTACAACTTCCAACGAAAACGGGCTTTTTCTTTGCGTAGACGGGCTTTTTAAACCTCAACCAGGTTTTGACAAGTATTCAACTTATTTTGCAACTGCAATCCGCCAGGATCATCAGGGGAAATTTTGGGTTGCGCTTGGCGAAAAAGGCATTGCAACTATGTACAACGGAGCAATCGAGATTCTTCACACGGGAACAATTCTCGATCACATTCCAACCTGGTCAATTCTTCAAGATAAAAATGGAATTATATGGTTTGGAACTGAACGCGGCCTTGTTGTTTACACAGACGGACATTTTATTGAATACAAAGGCGCGCCAGAACTCGGTTCTTCAAACATAAACCGAATTATTCAAGACCGCGAAGGAAATATCTGGTTTGCAACAGACCGAAACGGCATTGGAAAAATGACGCTCGGAAAATTCAAAATGCACAAACTTGGCGTTACAGTAAATGCAATTGCCGAAACTTTAGACGGAAAAGTTTGGGCGGGAACCGATACTGGCGTAAAATGCTATTTTAATGATGAACCCGAAGAAAATCAGCTCACAAGATTCACAAAAGGCCTTAGAATAAGGCACGTTGAAGCAACAAAAGACGGCAAACTTCTTGTAAGCTGTTATACAAAACCCGCACAACTTCTGTACGACGGAAAAACAATCAAAAGCTGGACAACCGACAATGGCCTTGCCGGAAACAAAGTTCGTGTTGCAATTGAATCTGCAACAGATGAATATTATGTTGGAACAACAACCGGCCTTAGCATAATCCACAAAGACGGAACAATTCGTTCTTACAAACAAACAACCGGCCTTGATACTGAATATGTTATGGCACTTTACAAAGATTCGCAGGGAATTATTTGGATTGGAACAGACGGCGGCGGAATTTTTCTTATGAAAAATGAAGAAATTGTCGGCCATCTTACTTCTACCAACGGAATTGCCGGAAACGTAATTTTTAAGATTTCGCAAGACACAAGAGGTTGCTACTGGATTTGCACCGGAAGCGGAATCACTCGAATTACAAATTTTGATGCAACAACTTTTACAGCACAACAATATGATACTTTGAATTCTGAAAATGGAATCGGAACTAATTCTGTTTTCCAGATTTTATTTGATAATTCACGAAATGCCTGGATTACAAATAATCACGGAATTGCAGCAATCAGTATGAACGAAATTGAAGAAGTATTTTCTGGAATCAAAAAAACGGTTAATACAAAATATTACAATAAAAACGACGGTCTTGATTCAGACGGCACAACTTCAACTGCACTTTCCGCAATCGATAAGCACGGCCGTTTATGGTTTACCCTTGTTGACGGAATTGCAGTTTTCGACCCGCTAAAAACTCACGACAACACAATAACACCGCTTGTACAAATTCAAACAATAACGGTTGATTCTGTAGAACTCAAAAATACAAACAATATGATTATTCTAAATCCGGGAACAAAAAGAATTGATATTAAATTTACCGGAATCAGTTTTGATGCGCCCGAAAGAGTTTTATTTTCGCATTTGCTCACAAATTTTGAACAGGATTATTCGATTCCGTCTCGCGAACGAATTGTTTCTTACACAAATTTAACACCGGGAAAGCATTCCTTTATGGTTTACGCAATAAACGGCAACGGAATTAAATCTAACAACGATGAAATGATGTTTTTCTATCAAAAACCGTACATTTATCAACGGCCGATTTTCTGGGTGATTTTTGTTACGATAATTATTGCAACGGTTTGTATAACTTTCTATCAACGCGAACGCAGAATCAAAATTGAAAATATGCGGCTCGAAGCTCTTGTGCAGGTTCGCACCGCAGATCTTGAAATTGAAAAAGATAAATCAGACAGACTTTTGCGTTCTATTTTGCCAGATAAAATTGCCGACAAACTTAAGCAAACTTCCGGCGTAAAATCTTTTGGTGAAAATTTCGAAAGCGTTACACTTCTCTTTTCTGATATTGTTGGCTTTACAAATGTTTCAAGCGGACATACCGCGCAGGAAATTGTAAGCGCATTAAACGACCTTTTTAGCCGCTTTGACGAACGCGCAAAAGAGCTTGGCGTAGAAAAAATCAAAACAATTGGAGACGCTTATATGGCCGCTTGCGGAGTTCCAGAAGAAAACCCGAATCATGCAAAAATTATGATTGAATTTGCAAAAGGAATTTACGAAGACCTTGCAAAATACAACGAAACTGCACAAATCAAATTGCAAATCAGAATCGGGCTAAATTGCGGGCCAGTTACTGCCGGCGTAATTGGAACTACAAAGTTTATTTATGATGTTTGGGGAAATACCGTAAATGTTGCAAGCCGATTGGAATCTCTTGCAAGTCCGGGGGGGATTAGAATCACAGAAGACCTAAAGAATCAACTTGAAGGCACTTCTTATAAATTCAGCGAGCCTATTGAATGCGATGTAAAAGGCAAAGGCCGAATGAAAACTTATGATGTAATTTTCTAAAATCATTTTGGAGAGTTTATGAAAAATAATCTGATTATTAAAAACGCAGCTTTTGGGCTATTTTTATGCACATTGATTTTTTGTTCATGTTCCAATAACAAAAATAAATTTGTAAAAGTTGGACTTTTGCATTCGCAAACTGGTACAATGGCAAGCAGCGAAATTGCAGTTCTCGACGCGGAACTTCTTGCTATAAAAGAAATTAATGCACGCGGCGGCATTCTTGGCTACCAGATTAAACCGATTGAAGAAGACGGAAAAAGCAATCCAAAAGTTTTTGCCGACAAAGCCCGCAAGTTAATCGAAGAAGATAAGGTTGCAACAATTTTTGGCTGCTGGACTTCTGATTCAAGAAAAGCTGTAAAACCTATTGTAGAAGAACTTTACAATCTTTTGTGGTATCCGGTTCAGTACGAAGGTTTTGAAGCAAGCCCAAATATTATGTATATGGGAGCTTCTCCAAATCAGCAGGTTGTGCCGGCAATCAATTATTGCATTGAAAATATAGGAAAACGCCTTTATTTGATTGGAAGTGATTATATTTTCCCGCGAACGGCAAATAAAATCATAAAAGCGCAACTTAAGAATCTTGGCGGCACTTGCGTAGGCGAAAGTTACGTTTCTATGCATGAATCAAACTTTATTAGTATTATTGATGAAATCCAAAGGCTAAAACCCGATGTAATTATAAACACGCTCAACGGAGATTCAAACCTTTACTTTTTTACGCAGCTAACTTACAGCGGTATTACAGCAAATGATATTCCAGTTATGAGTTTTTCGATTGCAGAAGGCGAAATTGCAAATATTGGCGCGTTAAAACTTAGCGGGCATTATGTTTCGTGGAATTATTTTGAATCAACTGAAACTGCAAAAAATAAAAAATTTGTTTCAGATTATAAAGAACAATTTGGCACCGAACGCGAAATTGGAGATCCGGTTGAAGCTGCTTACATTGCGGTAAATCTTTGGGCTGCGTCTTGCGAGCGAGCCGGCACTTTTGAAGTTGAACCAGTTAGAATTGCAGCAAAAGGTATGAGTTTTACAGCTCCAGAAGGAATTGTAACAATTGACGGCTCAAATCAACATTTGTACAAAGTAATCAGAATTGGAAAAATTAACGATGACGGCCAAATAGACGAACTTTACGCAACTTCAGCGCCAGTTCGCCCAGACCCTTATCTTAGCACTTACGCTTGGGCGCGCGGATTGTAAAACAAAATCAATTCGCGCAAACTCAAGCCAGTCTAAAAACTTAATCGCCAAACTTTTTTAAAATATAAAGGCCTGCTCTAAAATAATCCTGCTGAATATCTTCAAGCTCTTTATAAAAATCATTTTTGTGATAGTAAAAAACGCTTGCTCCAAGCCACCAGTTTTTATAAACTTTATGCTCATAATCAGCCTGGCAGAAGAATACTAAAGCGCCGCCTTCTGAACCTTCGTCCTGAATGGCCGGCGGAATGTACCAAAGACCATTTACATTTGCAGCCAAACGCAAAAGCCCCGCTTTTTTATTTTCAAATTCGGCGTTAATGTAAGCGCCGCCGCCAAGTCCAAGATTGTAAAGCCGCTGCTCAAGCCCATTTTCTGAATAGAATTTTTCCTGCGAATTCAAATAATAGTTTTCTGAACCGCCCATGAGATTTGCGTTTACATTTGCATTCCAGCGGAGACTAGTTTCATCTGAAATAAGATTTTCCTGTTTTAAAGAAAAACCTAAACCAGTTTTTGCATAATTAATATCATTTGCGTAAATAAATTCATAAATAAGATTCATTCCAAACGACGTATATGTTTGCTTTGACGACGTAGTTCCTGCAAAAAGCATTCCGTCTGTAAAAAGCTCCGCTTCAAAATCACCAGGCATTCCATGCCCAAAAAACGTAACATTAAACTGTGAAAACGGCTCTGTAAAACTTTTGCGATAAGGCTCGCCGTAAATCAAACGCATTCCGCCGCCAAAAGAAGGCACAATATTATTTTTAGAACTCAAAAGCTCGCTATTTGAAATCTTTCCGCCGCTAACGCCGCCACCAAAATACAAAGAAATATCGGAAATATGGTCGTTTGGCGCAACCGGACGCTCGCCTGTTATAAAAAAGTTAAATCCGTCTTGAGGGCTAACAAAAAAAGCCAAAAACTGATTTTTATTGAGCACTTCGCAATACAATCTGTGAAAAATCTCTCCAAGAATACTTCCGGCAATTGGAGTTGTTACAACATCATTTAACGAAGGGCGGGAATTTTCCATTAATTCTTCCCAAAGAAACGAGCCTGTAAGTGAAAGCCCAAGTCCTTCGTAATAATTCATTCCATTAGCGCGGGCTGCAACGTGGTAAAACGAGCCTTGCAACGGATGACCAAGCTGATTCATCAAAAATCTATCCTGATCCCAAACCCAAGCGTGCGTAATATTATCCCACATTGTATCAATATCGATTTTTGCATAATCGGCTTTCATAACCATTCGGCCATAAGCATTTACAATCAGATTATCGAGAAGCACTTCTGTAAAAGCTATTGAAAAATGACGAAAATCCTTTTTGGTATAAGAATAATTTTCGGTTTGGTCAAAAATTTTCTCATTCTGATTATCATCTTCACAAAAAACAGGCGCAACAATTGTTAGCGCAAAAAGCAATGCAATAATTTTATTTAATTTCATATTTAGATCATTCCCAAATCGAAATTAACATATTTTTATTTTTTTGTGAATCTGTAAAGCATACTTGGGCGGCCACCAGTTTCATAATTTATGTTTCCGGTTACAATGCCCATTTCCATTAAAAAAGCCATATAATGACGCACGGTTACGCACGAAAGTCCAACGGCTTCTGAAATATCGTCGCCGGTAATCCAACCGGAATTTTCCTGCATATATTCTTTTAGTTTTTCTAAGGTTTTTCTTTGTATGCCTTTTGGAAGTTCGGCATTTGGATTTAAGAGTGAAGGCGCTGAGCCGCTGTTGGAAATTATGCTGTCAACATAGCTTTGGTCTAAAACGGAATCGGCTTTTGTGCGAAGCGCCTCTACTTTGGCCGCAAATTTTTCAAGGGCAACCTGAAATCGTTCATAAGCAAACGGCTTAATCAAAAAATCTATTACGCCAAGATGCATTGTTTCTTCGAGCGTTGCTGTATCATTTGCCGCTGTTACCATTATTACTTCGGAACTGATTTTTTTTTCGCGGATTTCTTTTAGCGCTTCTATTCCATTCATATAAGGCATATAAACGTCCATTATGATTAAATCGACGCTGTTAGAAGCCAGAAAATCAAGCGCTTCCTGCCCGTTGCGGCAAGTTTTTGTAACGCTGAAATTTTTGTTTTTGAGAACGTACTGTTCATTTATCATTGCAACCATTGGATCATCTTCAACAATCAGAACCTTATACATTTTCACCCCCGAGTGTAACTATAAAACAGGTTCCAACATCTTTTTCGGATTCAAAACCAATTTTACCGCCAAGACTTTCTATCAGCTGCTTTGTATGATATAGTCCAACTCCGCGCCCAGTTCCTTTTGTAGAAAAGCCTTTTTCAAATATTTTTTCGCCAATTTCCAAAGGTATTCCGCAACCTGTATCTTTTACGGTGATTAAAAGTGCACCTGGTTTTGTAAAAACTCCAAAAACCAATTCGCGCTGTTTTGATGTATCTGAAATCTGAATATTCATTGAATCTAAAGCGTTGTCTATGAGGTTTCCCGCAATTGTTACAAGTGCTTCGGAAGGCACATTTACTTCGCTGGATTTAAAGCGCGAATCTTCTTTTAAAATAAAGCGGACATTGCATTCTGAAGCGCGGGCAATTTTCCCAATCAAAAGAGCGGCAAAAGAAGCGTTATCAACTGCATTCATTACTGCGCTCAATGTTTGCCGCTGAATTATCGAAATATTTTCTATATAAGAAACTGCCTTTTCATATTCGCCAATTTGAATGAGCCCCAAAATTACATGCAATTTATTTGTAAAATCATGATTATTTGCACGCATTGAATCTACCAGATATTTTGTGCCGGCAAGTTCTTCCATAAGTTTTGTGTATTCTGTGCGGTCGTGCAAAATTGCAACTGCGCCCGTAATTATATCATTTTCTTTTATCGGAATGCTGTCTATTACCAGCTCGGTTCCGCTTTCGGTTTCTTCCTGAAGTCCAAGACTCGGCTCGCCTTTTTCCATTGTGCTGGCAAGAAATTTTTCTGCAAAAACGTTTTCTTTTATTTGCGTGATTTTTTCATCACAATTTTCGCAATCTAATATTTTTTGTGCCGCTTTATTTATAAACTGAATATCTTTTTCGTTATCAACGGCAATAATTCCGTCGTAAATTGATTCCAGTATATTTTCGCGGATTCTAAACATTGAAGAAAAAGTGTCCGGCTCATACCCTAAAAGCCGCTTTTTCAACTTATGGGAAAACGTTCGGCAAATCGCAATTTCAATCAAAATCGCTCCAACGGTTACCGCCAAAAACATATAAACAATTCTATAAGTTACGGAGCGAATCGACGACTTTAGCATAATCGTCATTATAAAGCCTTTGTATTCGCCGTTTTTATCGTAAATGGCCGAATATGTTCGGCGCTGCGGGCCAGAAGGGCCAATGTCGCTTTCGGTATAATAGTTTTTTTGGTGAGCCGCAAAATCAGGGTGCGTTCCGTCGTACTCGGTATTTATCAACCGGTGATTTGTATGATAAATTCGCTGATTTTTTGTATCAACAATAGAAAGTACATCAACATCTGGCAAATCGCGCACAACTGAATCCATATAAAAACAAAGTTCTATTTGTGACGAATCAATCATAAAACTGTAAAGCCGCGTAATTAATTCTGCTGTATCCTGAAGATTCTGGTCAAACGCATTGTCGCTTGCATTTACATTTGTAAAAGCGCCGCCAACACTCAAAAGAATTGTAATCACAATAATCAAAATCAAATGAACGCGCTGGATTTCTTTGCGAATTACATTGAGTCCGTTATTTTTGCGATATTTTTTAGTCGGTTTTGAACTTTCCATTCTATATAAATATATCATATTTATACCTTTCTAAAAACTTTTGAAAGTAAAAAAAATTTTGAACTAAAAAAAAATTTTTAATTCTTTCAAAAAATTGAATTATTTTTTTAGAGGATTATGATGAAAGCATAAAAAGACTAAGGAGTTATTGAGATGGAATTTGGACATCTTTTTGAGGCAATGATGCTCGTTTGTTTTGGTTTTTCATGGCCGTTAAATGTAATTAAAGCCTACAAAGCCAGAAGTGCAAAGGGCACAAGCCTTGCATTTATTATCTTGATAATTGTGGGATACGTTGCAGGCATCACCGCAAAATTTTTGAATCATCAATTGAATTACGTTCTTGCAGTTTATTTCTTGAACCTTGCAATCGTACTTACAAACCTTGCCGTTTATTTCAGAAATGTTGCATTGGACAACAAGAGAGAAAGCGAACTTAAAAAAGTGGAATTGGTAAGAACTCCTCTTGGAGCTTAACCAATATTAAAAGTTATAAAGGATTTGCAGGAGGATTAGTATGTTTTATTATGATTTTAAGTTTCCAAAGCCAACAGAAAAAAATGGAGTAATCTTATTCGGAGGCAATCTTGATAAGTCAATTCCTGTAGGCGAACTTGCCCAGTCTTTTGACTTCAACTTCAAAATTTCCAACAAAAGCGTTTCTGATTTATCAATTAAATCTGCGCAGGATATTTTTGAATCAAGCATTAAACCTTTGCATCCGGAAGCAATGATTCTTCATATCGGTGAAAAAGATCTTACAATGTTCAAAGCAAATTCGTCTGATTTTGATAGCTGTTATCTTAAACTTATTGAAGTCATTAAAAAAACTAATTCAAACTGTAGAATTGCACTTGTATCTATTTACAATGCACATTCAAATCCTGCAATTACTGAAATGAACAGACACATTAAAGCAATTGCAGAATCAGAGCGCTGCGATTTTATCAATATTGAAAACGCAAAACTTTGGAATCCTGCTGCAACAAAAGCTGCAATTTCTTTTGCACGCAATCTCGGACTTTCTGTTAAGAAACCTCTCCGCGATGTTGCAGAAATCCTTTATAGCTACGCTTACAAAAACACTCAAGAAAACTTTATTGAAACCGGTCTTGCAGGCTAGTTAAAATCACACCAAAAAATACCTCCAACTAACCTGTGAATCTATAGTTTGCAGCCATTCGCAAAAGAATGGCTGTTTTTATTTTTAATCAAACAATAGCGTTTACGACATTGTTTGATTTTCAGCACTTTTAGATTTTCAAAATGTAAAATATTTGTTATAATCTATTAATCTATAAGGAAGGTAGATTTATGCTGATTTCAACAAAAGGACGATACGCACTTAGAGTATTAATTGATTTGGCTGAGCAAGACACAGAGGCTAGAACTCCCCTTAAAGAAATTGCTGAACGACAAAATATTTCGCAAAAATATATTGAAGCAATTATGACAATGCTTTCAAAAAACGGCCTTGTTGACGCTTCGCACGGAAAAGGCGGCGGCTACAAATTAAACCGCAAGCCTCAAGATTATAAAATTGGTGATATTTTGCGCCTTACAGAAGGAACACTTTCTCCTGTTGCGTGCCTTGAAAAAAATGCAGAGCCTTGCCCGCGCAAAAACGAATGCCGAACGCTTCCTCTTTGGACAAAACTTGATGAACTTGTTGAAGGTTATTTGGACAGCGTTTCGCTTGCAGATTTATTAAAATAAAAACTTAAATTTCTTCCAGCGAGTCTTTTGGAATTTCAATTGTTGCAATAGTTTCGTTATCAGAAGTTATAAATTTAAGATTTTTTGCATCTAAGCCAAGTTTTTTAAGCATAACAAGCACGGTAATTATTCCAAGCCCAGAGCCTTCAGTTTGATCAATATTAGAAACTGCATCGGCAAAGGTTTGGAACAACTTTGTTTTTTGTATTTTTTCCTGAATTCTCTTAAATTCTGAATCTGTAATTTTTGTATTATTTGTTACGGTAACTGTAATTACATCGTTTGCCGAAAGTAAAAGATGAACTCTAAGTTCGCCCGCTTCAAGCCTGTCTTGATAATACTGTCCGTTATCAATTAAGGTTTTCTTAAAATCTTTCATACCATTTTCATAATCAGTTTCATTATTAATATCCAGATTATGATCTTTAAAAAAGATTCGTTTTGCATTAGCTTTGCTTGCGTTATCGAGAAGTTCAAAGAGACAATATGAAAGATAATTATAAAGATGTAATTGATTGCACTCTTTCAGAAAAACTGAAAGTATTTTGAGAAATCGGTCTTTCTGTTCGGGAGTTAATGTATAGCAAAAAAAATCTACGGGCTTACGCTCTTTTACAGAAATCCGTATATTTTCAATGTCTTTTTCATTCAAATTCACATTATCAACTTTCATTCTAACGCCTATTATAAAATCGAAATTTAGTTTTTACAAGAAAAAACAAAAATTAGCGCCAGGCGTCTACCATATTTTTAGCTGCGTCGTACGGATTTTGTGCTTGAGTGATTGCAGAGACTACAAAGAAACCTGTTGCGCCTGTTTTTTTTAAGAAATCCAGGTCGCTTAGTTTTACGCCGCCGCCGACCACTACGGGAACAGGGCTATTTTTGGCGACTTCGTAAAGATTTTCAAAAGTTTTTGTAACAACATTTCCAGATTCATCGCGGCCACTTTCTGGCTTTGTTGAAGTTGCATGAACTGGTCCAATTCCAAAATAATCAACGATAGAAGTATCAACGGTTTTTACATAATCAATATAATCTTTTTTTGGTGCTGTTAGTCCAATAATAGAATCTTTTCCAAGAAACTTTCGGCAAACAGAAGCGGGAATATCATCTTGGCCAACATGAATTCCATCAACTTTAATGCCAAGTTCACGAGCAGCCAAAACTACATCTAAACGGTCATCAACAAGCAATGCTACTTTTTCTGATTTTCCTAAATCGGCAATAACTTTGGCAGAATCACGGCAATCTTCCAGCATTTCTTTTGCGCTTGCAATTTTAGAGCGAATCTGAATGCAAGTGAATCCTGCTTGTACAGCAGCTTTTACTATTTGAGCCACCGGCCGCCCATTTGTATTTTCTCTTCCTACAACAAGATATGCACTAACATCAACTTTCATAAATTCCTCTTAAATCGCGGAAATAATAATTAATTGAAAACTTTTTATCAAGCGGGCTATTGACAAAAATCTAAACATAAATATTATGATTTCAACAACGGGAGCTGGAATTGACCGGCTGAGAGGAAGTTATTACTTCGACCGAACCTGATTTGGATAATGCCAACGTAGGGAAATCATAGCGAACTTTGCGCCGTATTTGCCTTTTGGTAAATACGGCTTTTTTTTTCTTGGGGGTAAAATGAAAACTGCACTTACAATCGCAGGAAGCGATTCTTGTGGTGGCGCCGGAATTCAAGCGGACATCAAAACAATGACTATGAATGGCGTTTACGCAATGAGCGCTATTACAGCATTAACTGCGCAAAATACAACCGGCGTTTTTGGCATTATGGAAGTTACACCAGACTTTCTAAAAAAACAGCTGGACGCCGTTATAAGCGATATTTTTCCAGACGCAGTAAAAACCGGAATGGTTTCATCTTCAAGTTTGATAAAAACTATAGCTCAAACCATAAAAACTTACTCGCTAAAAAATCTTGTTGTGGATCCAGTTATGGTTGCAACAAGCGGCTCAAAACTGATTTCTGAAGATGCAATTCAAACTCTAAAAACCGAATTACTTCCGCTTGCAACTTTGATTACGCCAAATATTCCAGAAGCGGAATGCCTTTTAGAAAATTCAGGACTTCCTTCTAGTGAAGCGGCCAAAAATCTTAAAATCACAAGTGAAAAACTTATGGAAGACGCTGCAAAGAAAATTTACGAAATGTTTGGTTGCGCAGTTTTGGTAAAAGGCGGGCATAACGTAAACGACGCAAGCGATTTTCTTTATGGAAAAGATTCGCAGGGTAAAATGATTTCAAAATGGTTCAAAGGCCGCAGAATCGAAAATCCGAACACGCACGGAACCGGCTGCACCCTTTCAAGTGCCATCGCGGCGAATCTTGCCAAAGGCGAAACACTCGAAGTCGCAGTAGAAAAAGCAAAAGAATACATTTCGGGCGCGCTCGAAGCCATGCTCAATCTTGGAAAAGGCAGCGGCCCGCTTATGCATAATTATAAAATCGTAAAATAAAAATCAAATAAAGGAATCAAAAAAATGCAAAACGAAAAATCTTACACAACACAAATGGACGCCGCTCGAAAAGGCCTTGCAACACCGCAAATGAAAATTGTTGCCGAAAAAGAAAAAATGCCGCTCGAAAAACTTATGAATCTTGTTGCACAAGGAAAAGTTGCAATTCCGGCAAATAAAAATCACAAATCGCTGAATCCGGAAGGCGTTGGCTCAATGCTTCGCACAAAAATCAATGTAAACCTTGGAGTTTCGCGCGACTGCAAAGATTACAATATCGAAATGGAAAAAGTAATGAGCGCTGTAAATATGGGCGCCGAAGCAATTATGGACTTAAGCAGTCACGGAAACACACAGCCGTTCAGACAAAAACTTACATCTGAATGTCCAGCAATGATTGGAACAGTTCCGGTTTACGACAGCGTAATTCATTATCAGCGAGACCTTGCAACGCTTACAGCACAAGATTTTATTGATGTTGTTCGATTGCACGCACAAGACGGAGTTGATTTTGTAACACTTCATTGCGGAATCACAAGAAAAACAATCGAGCAAATTAAAAATCAAGGCAGAAAAATGAATATTGTAAGTCGCGGTGGAAGTCTTGTTTTTGCCTGGATGAGTATGACCGGCAACGAAAATCCATTTTACGAATATTACGATGAAATTCTGGATATTTGTGAGCAATACGATGTAACTGTTTCGCTTGGAGACGCGTGCAGGCCGGGCTGCCTTGCAGATGCTACTGATGTTTGCCAAATTGAAGAGCTTGTTCGGTTGGGCGAACTTACAGACCGCGCCTGGAAACACAATGTTCAGGTTATGGTGGAAGGACCAGGCCACGTTCCGCTAAATCAGATTGCGGCAAATATGCAGGTTCAGCAAACTATTTGCAAAGGCGCGCCTTTTTATGTGCTTGGCCCTTTGGTTACAGACATCGCTCCAGGCTACGATCATATCACAAGTGCAATCGGCGGCGCTGTTGCCGCAATGAACGGAGCAGCCTTTCTTTGTTATGTAACGCCAGCAGAACATCTTGCGCTGCCAAATGTTGATGATGTAAAACAGGGAATTATTGCTTCTAAAATTGCAGCTCATGCAGCCGATATTGCAAAAGGAATTCCTGGCGCCCGTGATATTGACGATAAAATGGCTGACGCACGACGAAAGCTTGATTGGGAAGCACAATTTGCCTGCGCGCTTGACGCTGAAACTGCAAGAAAAATCCGCGACTCAAGAAAGCCCGAAGATGATCATAGCGAAGCCTGCTCTATGTGCGGAAAATTCTGCGCTGTTCGCAGTATGAATAAAGCACTTTCTGGCGAATATATTGATATTCTTTAATTGATGTATTTTTGATTAAAAAAAGGCGCAACATCAAACAACGCTGAAAATAGCATTTTTGATTCACGCATTTTCAATTAGCAAAGCGTGCAAAAAAAGGTGGCTTTTATAAGCCACCTTTTTCAACTTTAGCAAAGTTTTTTCTTGCCCCAGTTTTGTATTAAATCTTTTGGTTCTTTACTAAGAAGTAATTTTACAAGCAGCAGATTTGTCTGACTAAAAACATTTTGCATTAATTCCTGCTGTTCTTCTGTAAAACGACTCAAAACCCAATCTGCAACGCCGATATTTTCGTTGTCTGGGCGGCCAATTCCAAAGCGCAGCCGCCAAAAATCTGGAGTGTTTAAAACGGCTTTTGTTGAACGAAGTCCGTTATGGCCGCCCAGCCCGCCACTCCATTTTAAGCTCACGAATCCTGGCGCAAGTTCGAGTTCGTCGTGAACTACCATTATTTCAGCGGGCTGAATTTTGTAAAAGTTCGCAACCTCGATAATGCTGTCGCCACTCAAATTCATATAAGTCATTGGCTTAAGAAAATAAATGTGAGGCGGAGCTTCTTCTGGCACAAGAACAGGCGAGCCGTCTTTTTTTGAACAGATTTTTGTATCGCAAGCCCATTGCGAAAGTTCCGCTGGCGTAAACGAAGCAATTTCGCCCTTAAATTTTGACTGCCAGCTGAGTTTGTTCGCAAATGGCAAAGAATCTTCAAAATACCAGCTTACATTATGCCGTGTTTTTTCGTATTCTTTACCGTAATTTCCTAAAAATGCTACAAGTTTAATCATTTTGAAAGTTCTTCCAAAGTTTTAAGATACTGTTTTACAGAACTGTCGCCAATCTTAAACAAATAAGGTGTTTCGCTGCATTTGCCATAATACTGAGTTACATCATCTTTATTTGCTTTTGGAAGTTCAAAAAGTTCAACATTTACAGTTTTATTTGCAGTTGTGATTTTTGCAGAAACTATTAATTTTCCTTCAAGAACTTCATCATCAGCATACCAATCGCGAGCAAAAAGATTTGCAAAAGATTCAAGCCACTTTGTTGCTTTTCCAGCATCAAGCTTTTCTACATCAAAAGCGCCATTTGTTCTGCTTGCATTCCAAGAAATTTCTTCGCCGCTTCCTGTTCGAGAAACTTCCCAAGAATTATTTGAGTTATAATCTGTTACAGCAACCGCTGAAATTTCTTCGGCCTTTAAATCAACAACAATAGTTGAGCGCGCAGCCGAAACACTTGTATCAAAAGTATCTTTTAGTCCGCCGGAAACA
>JAEEGL012274629.1_pt1 | contig 20817 bp, 14 predicted proteins | sample 9134231 | NCBI WGS metagenome assembly JAEEGL01 (sample SAMN16246548, study PRJNA631951) | gut metagenome | biome: gut microbiome; feature: rumen; material: fiber-attached | host: Bos | place: Iran: Karaj | collected 2018-10
GGTTGAATTCGCCGTAAAGCTTGAAGGCGTAATCAGGATCGCCCTCCTTGAGCGCGAGGTAGAGGTTGTAGGCCTTGATGTCTCCGTTTTCGATCGCGGAGATCTTCTCCTTGAGGTCGGCGACCTCCTTCTGAAGGTAGTTTTTGTGCTGCTCGAGGACGGCGTAACGGTCGCTGTAGTTCGCCGTAGCTGACCTGAAGTAGAAGAAGAAAGCAAGTATTATGACGACCGTGAGAACGATGAAAGTCGCAAAAAATCTGGTGTTTTCTCCGTGATCCCTGCGGTTGACCCTGCGGTTTATGTCAGCCATTCCGGCATCAAGCTTGTTCAGCGTGTTGATGGTGTGCTGCATCAGGCGGCGGACCTCTTTGATGTCGCTCAGCTGATCGTCCGGCTTATGGGTTTCGTTTGAACCCCGGAGCTCCCTGTCCTGCTTGTCTTCAGTCATAGATCCGTCTTGAAAGTCTAGTTCTGGCACGGAGGATAGGGGAGGGACGAGGAGACAAGCGACGGATCATAAAGTTCGCCGTTTGCCGTGTATGTGATGTTCGCGCTGTCGTAAGCCGCAATGCTGAGAGTTCCGATGTTCGTGACAGCTCTTACGCAGTCAATGTTGAAACCGCCGCTTGTAAGTGCAACTGTTACGTCACCGTGGAATGCATAGGCGTTGACGCTCGAAAGGTCGCCATCGAACGGAGCCTGGACGCTTGCCGGGAACATGATCCCGAAACCCTGATGCGTTGCCGAGCCCTGAAGGTCGGACATCGAGATCCCGTCAAGCCAGAAAGTCATGATCTGGTTACTCTGGTTGAGCGTAAGCGGAAGCATTCTGCCGAGAAGCGGAACATCGACATCACCGTAATTTATCTGGTTCCCGTTGAGCGTGAGCTGAACGGAACCCTCGCCGCCTTTGAGCGTCTGCAGCGAGATCTGTGTTACTACACCGCCTGCAAAATTGAGGGCAAAGCTGCCGATCGCACCTGCCTGCGGCTCGTTGTCCGGGACCGGTGTCTCGTCGGGTTCAGCCGGCTCTTCGTCCGGTTCCGTGTCGTCGGTAACTTCCGGAACATCCTCGTCTGCCTCAGGCTCTTCCTCGGCCGGTTCGTTGTCTGTGTCGGGAGTTTCGATCGGGTCGTTGTCGACTGCAGGCTGCTCGTCCGGAGTGTCGGTTTCGTTGTCGCAGGAGACTGCAAAAATAAACGTAAAAAGTGAAATCAGGCAAAAAATCGTGATTTTTTTCATTGTTGTCACCTAAAAAAATAATAAACGGAAGATGTTAATCGCGCCGCTTTTTATGTCAAGGCGGAAATTCTTTGATTTGACTAACTTTTTCTTTACCATATCACGCTTTTAACGGAGGTCGAAATGGCTAAGGCGAATTTGGCGGAGAAGATGAAGGAGCTTGAGCTGGTCGTAGAAAAGCTCAGGCAGAACGAGCTCGACATCGAGGAGGCGGTCAAGCTTTACGAGTCGGGGATCAAGCTCGCGGCAACGATAAAAAGCTATCTTGAAGAGGTCCAGACAAAGATCAGGGTACTTTCCGAAAACGGCGAAAAAGAGGTCGACGCCTCGAAACTCGGCAAAAAAGAGCAGTAATGATATCTCACGGTTTTCTGAAAAACATCGATGCGAAGGGCGATTATCCGCTTGTCGAAGAGTATCTGAAAAACCGCTACGGCGATCTGGAGATTTTGAGGCTCAGACAGATCCACAGCGACATGATCTATGTCGACGCAACTGGCGAAGGCGACGGGATCATCATCACAAAACCATCGGTCGGACTTATCCGGACGGCTGACTGCTACCCTGTCGTGATCTTTGATGAAGCTGCCGGAATTGCTGGAGTTTTTCATAGCGGCTGGCGCGGCACGGAGCAAAAGATCGTCTCGAAAGGCATTGAAAGGATGCGGGATCTAGGCTGCAGGGACCTGAAATCCGTCATCTATCCGGGGATCGGTTTCTGCTGTTTTGAAATCGGTACGGAGCTCGTCGGGCGTTTCAAAGCTGCCGGGATAAAGAGCGAGTGCAGGGACGGCAGGATATTTGCCGATCTCAAGTCTGCGATCCTTGACGAGCTGAAAAACGGCGGAGTCAGCGAGGTGACAGACAACTCCTGCTGCACCTTCTGCGGCGGCGGATACTTCTCCTACAGGCGCGACAAAACGACGGCTAGACACGCAACGTTCGTTGCTGTAACAAACTAGGTCTATTTATTATTTTTCCCAGACAACGACCGCGGTCGCATAGTGCCTTTCATGGCTTATCGAGAGGTGGAGGGTCCCCTCAGTTTCAAAACCCTCGAAGTAGGGCTTTCCGGATTCGTCGTGGACAATAGAGACATCGCAGAAGGTGATCTCCCGGTTGCCCGTCGCCTTTACAAGAGCCTCCTTTGCCGCCCAGATCCCGGCGATATGCTCCTCCTTGAATTTGAACTTCTCCAGATATTTTATCTCTTTAGCCGATAGAAAACGCTCCCAGAGCTTCGGCTTTCCTTCAAGTCTGCCGATTTCAACAATGTCAATCCCGATCCCGGCGATCATCTTTTTCTCCACAAATTCCGCTTAGGATAAACTTAAGATCAAAAAAAACCATTTTATATAAATATGGTCGTGTTTTGTCTATCTGGCAGCGCTTATAAGTGAACTCGATAAATTTTGGAAAACCGGAGCGGCGGCACGACGAAACTCGACGGCTGTATAAAATCGCTCAAACCGTCGCTTTCAGAAACCGCAACTGTCAGAGAAGGCAGGGTTTTCAACGGAGTCTGGACAAAAGATATGCTCTCCGAGTGGGCTGGGAGCCTTTAAGAGCCCCTTCTGATCTCAGTTTTACGCAAGTTTCTGTTTTTCTTGAATTATTTCTGTATTCTTAAATAATATTACGATTCTTCTTAGGGGTATCAGGTTCGGTCTTTTTTACGTTATCAAGGATGGAGGGGATCATGAGGCGGATTTTCGTTGTTATTCTTGTTTTTGTTTCGTTTTTTACCTTTATGTCCTGCGGGGGCAGAAAGGGTGAACTCAGTAAAATCGAAGAGGTTGTGACAAAGACGGTCTCCGCTGAAAATGGTGGAACGGTAAAAAATTCAGACGAGTCTGTTTCGATCGAGATCCCTGCGGGTGCACTTGAAAGTGACACGCAGATCACGATGAAGATCTATGAGTCTGCCAATTATCCGGGGACGGAGGACAAGACGGTTATAAGCAAAGTCGTAGAGTTCGAGCCTTCCGGAACGATTTTCAAGAAGCCTGTCATAATTTCGATGGTGAGCCTGGGAGGCGGCGGAGAGGCGCTCAAAGCAGTTAAGAAACAAGTCGTAACTGCAGCAGTTTACAGAGAAGATAAGGGGGCTTGGAGCTACAGCCCGAAAGGTGCGGCTGTTAAGATCGCGGGGCATGACGATGGCGGCGATCCGATCATGCAGAGTGCTCTGGGCGATCCGATAATGCTGAACGATGACGGCGATCCGATAATGATTGATGCCATGGGCGATCCGATCATGTTGAGTGCTGCCGGCGATCCGATAATGGTCACGGCGCTGGGCGATCCGATAATGGGAGCTGCTCTGGGAGATCCGATAATGATGACGACGGGGCATTTCACGGCCTATGCGTTTTTTCTTATCGATGTCGAAGAGGAGGAGCCGGCGGGACCTGACGGTGACGACAGCGACGATTCCGATGCCGATGCCGATTCCAATGACGATTCCGATTCCGACGAGGATGGACCTGCTGATGTTCCGGAGTGCGGAAACGGTATTGTCGAGGAAGGGGAAGAGTGCGATGACGGTGCCGACAACGGCAGATTCTTCTGCGATTACGGTGAAGAAAGCTGCGAACTCTGCTCACTTTCATGTAAGCTGGATGCCGGCATTACATCATACTGCGGAGACGGTTCAATAGATTCCCTGGAAGGAGAAACCTGCGATGATGGTGCGGATAACGGCAAATATGCTCACTGCAATGAAGAGTGCAGCGGCCCGGCCCGTTACTGCGGCGACGGTCATGTCGATGAAGATGAGGGCGAAATCTGCGACGACGGTGCCGACAACGACACTGACGGTCACTGCAATGCATGGTGTGACGGTTTTGCTTCTTACTGCGGCGACGGTGTGAAGCAGGATAACGAAGAGTGTGATCTCGGCGAAAATAACGGAACAACAGCCTGCGCTTCCGACGGGAGCGAATGTCTCCTCTGCTCTACGGAATGCCGCTTCAAATGCAAGGAAAACTACACACTGGAGGGTTCTCAGTGCGTTGCAGATACTCAAACGGCAGCTTGCACAGGTTTGCCTTCTTCAAATGCGCAGTGGAACACGGTCTCATCGATCACGCAGACTTGGAGCGGGACTGTCTGGCTTCCGTCGGCAACTGCCGTTTATAGCGAAGAATCAAGTACTGAGGAGTGCCGTTTCAAATGTGCAGACGGTTTCTTCTGGAACGGCTCCGCATGCGTTAGTCCTTGTGAATCAGATCCGTGCAGCGAAGCAAGTGCGAATGCGCTCTCCGGCAGCTGTACTCCGGTGAGTATGACTGAATTTACATGCGGCTGCAGCGAAGGTTATGCGTGGGGCGGCGACAAGTGTCTCTCCGAATGCGGTCCGGGAAGTGATGTATTTCCGTGTATAGATTCTGCAAACAGGCTCATCTGGTCTTCGCGGACTACAACTAACAAGAACTGGTCAGCCGCCGTTTCATACTGTGAAGATGATCTGAATGAAGGCGGATACTCCGACTGGAGACTGCCGACAATCGACGAGCTAAGGACCCTTGTCGTAAACTGCCCTGGAACTCAGGCGGACGGTGCCTGCGCGATATCCGACCCCGATCATTTGTCGGAAACTGACAGGGTCATTGAAGACTGCTCTTGTGAAGAAGTGAGCAGCAACAGCACTTATTACAGCAAATTCGGAAACGATACCCAGCTCTGGTCTTCCTCTGATTTCGCAGAGAGTGACGGCTATGCATGGCGCATCTATTTCAATACCGCTAACGTGAACGTCAACGTGAAGAACTCAAACTCCTATCCTGTCCGCTGCGTCAGGTAGCGTTCCGGCTCGTCAGCTGTACAAGATCAAATTTTTGACATAAAATCGTGCCTCAATAAACTTTTATGTTTTTATTTTTAATCTAAATCAGGAGGAAAACATGTCAAAGGTTTCAGAGGCTATCGGCAAATTCAAGCCCGTTTCGATCGGTTTTGACCACTCGGTTCTTTCGGATGACATCAAAAAGGCGCTTCCTTACCTCAAAAATGCCATGGACGGCATCACGAGGATCTTCCTTCGCCAGCAGAGCGAGGCTCTTCCTCAGGTTTACGATGAGGTCATGGCAGGCAACGACGAGGAGAAGAAGAGCTTTTTTAAACTTTTCCTCGGTCCCTGGGGACAGCTTGAGAACTACAAGTCGCTCTTCAACGAGTTCAATGACCGTCCGGCTACATGCGCATTTTATCCCGTCGACATAACGAAAGAGGAGTGGGAAGAGGCTCTTGCGAATGCGTCCGAAGAGGAGAAGGAGCAGCTTCTTGACACCTATACCGTGATCGAGCGCGAAAACGGCAAACTCAAGGCTACACCGTACCACGAGTACTTCAAAGAGGAGCTCGCAGACATTTTTGACAACCTTGAGGCTGCTGCCGGGGTCGTTGAAAACGAAGAGCTCAAGAAATATCTCTACGAGCGCGCTGAAGGTCTGGTTACCGGCAACTACCGCGATTCCGACGCTACCTGGGTAAGGACCAAAAACGTTCCGATCGATCCGGTAATCGGCCCCTTCGAGGTATATGCCGATGATTTCATGGGGATCAAGGCTACATACGAGGCTTTTTTGATGGTCGTCGACCACGAAAAGGGCAACCAGCTTAAAGAGATCGAGGACAATCTGCCTAATATTTCCAAACATTTCCCGCTCCCGGCAAATTCAAAGGCGGCTGTCGGCGGAATGGCTCCGATGATCGTTGTCAACCAGATCTACGCGGCAGGCGAGGCGAGACAGGGGATTATGGCGAGCGCATTCAACCTTCCCAACGACGCTTGGGTCCGCGGCGAGGTCGGCTGGAAGCAGATCATGATCTACAATATCATGAAGGCGAAATTCGACACCTGCACGACCGTTATCGCGGAGAGAGTATCCAACGGAACGATCCATGCCGATTTCGACCCCTATTTCTATTTTGTTCTGATGCACGAAGTCAGCCACGGCCTCGGTCCTGCGTACCGCGCAGACGGTACTCCGGTCGCAAAGGCTATCGGCAAGAACTACACTGCGATCGAAGAGGCGAAGGCTGATACAGGCAGTCTCTTTACGCTTGTCAAGCTCGGCGGACAGTACGGAATTCCGGCTTACAGCAAGAACAGAATCCTTGACAGTTTCTTCGCAGGTCTCTTCCGCTCGATGCGCTTCGGCGTTCACGAGGCTCACGGTGCGGCAAATGTCGTCGAGTACAACTGGCTGAAGGAGAAGGGTGTCATCCAGGTCCTTCCGGACGGCGGCTTCAAGACAGATGCGACAAACCTTGAAGAGGCGGCTGAATCGCTGCTTTACGAGCTTTGCAGGATCGAGGCTGAGGCTACTCCGGACGAGGCTGCGGCATTCCTTAAAAAATATGCCGAGCCCGGCAGGGATATCCTTGACGCTCTCGACAGGCTTGCCGATATTCCGATTGACATCTGTGTTGAATACGAGCTGTAATTAAAATGATTCTCACCGGGTCCCCTTTTTTCATCCTTGCACTTTTTTTTACGGTGCTCTTTTTCTGTCTGAAAAAAAGGATAAAGGGGACTCTTTTCAAAGTCGTTTCAATAAACGCTATAGCGATTTTTTTCATCGTCGCGCTCTTTGATTCCGCGGCGGCGCGGCTCTTTTCCCACGCAGATCCGTTCAGGATCTCGGATAACTTTTATCACCACGGGCTGAAGCCGATGGCGCTAGAAAAGACCTCGTGGAAGAGCGACGGGGTGTCGTTTTACACGGTCGCGACAAACTCACTCGGGTTCGTCGACGCCTGCCCGAGGGTCGTTCCTCTGAAGAAAAGCGGAAAACGCGTCCTCTTTCTGGGAGACAGCTTCATGGAGGGTGTCGGCTATCCGTGGGATCAGACAGCGGCAGGAATAATTTCAAAGCGTTATGCCGAGCAGGGGGTCGAACTTCTGAACGGATCAGTCATCAGCTATTCGCCGAAGATCCACTATCTGAAGCTCAAGCACTTCCTTGATATGGGGCTGGAGATAGATGAGCTCTATCTCTTCATTGACACCTCGGATATCATCGACGATTTTGTCTACGACTATTTCGTTCCCAAGGAGTTTTCAAAATTTGAGCAGCGTTTTCAGGCTGTTACAAATTTTTATCTCAAAGGCTCCTATCTTGTCAGAAGCGCAAGAAAGAACTATTACGACTCCCAGATAAACCCCTACAACGAGTTTTCGGACTACTGGGGAGGTCTTGAAGGATTCTATGCATGGAAGCCGAGGTGGACTTTTGACGAGGAGGCGAAGAAAAAATACGGCGAAAAGGGGATCGCTCTGGCGGTCAAACATGTCGATCAGATCCGCGAGCTCTGCCGGAAAAACAATATCAGGCTCCACATCGCGGTCTGGCCGTGGCTTGAACTTCTTCCTGAAGGGAAGGCAAGGCCTCAGTACGACCTCTGGAAGGGTTATGCCGATAAGTATAATATTGATTTTATTTCACTTTTTGAGGTGTATGAATCAATGCCTATAGAGGCTGCTGCAGGCTTTTTCATAAAAAACGACATTCACTGGAACGAGCGCGGCAACCAGATCGCGGCAGATTACATTTGGGATCATATTCAAAAAAAATCAGGAGAAAATAATGGCAACTAAGACAAAAAAAACAGTAAATACAAGCTCTTTTGATGTAAAGGCGGTCGCCGGCGATCTTATTGCCGAAAAGATCGAAAAGCTCGTAAGGATCCCGTCACCGACAGGATTTACGGGCAAAGTCCGCGAATTTCTTGTAAAAAATGCCGAAAAGCAGGGCATAAGGCACCGCGTGACCAAAAAGGGCGCTGTCGTCTACATGTTCGGGCCTCAGGATATCGAGGGGACCTTCTTCGCGGCGCATGTCGATACCCTCGGCGGGATCGTGACGGCAGTAAACAAAAACAACGTCAAGATCGCACCTGTCGGCGGCTTTCCGGCTCTCTATGTCCTCGGCGAGATCTGCACGGTCCACCACAGATCGGGCGGTGAATATACCGGCACCTTCCTTCCGGACAATCCTGCAGTCCACGTAAACGGCGAACTGGACAAGCTGGTTCCCTCCTACACGAACTGCTCGCTCAGAATGGATGTCGCTGCCGGCCAGAAGCTCGAGGATATCATTTCGGTCGGCGATTTTGTTTCGTTCGACTGCGGCTTCCGCTATGTCAACGGCAACGTGAACTCCCGCCACCTCGACGACAAGGCCTCCGCAGGCATATTTTTGTACCTTTCGGAGATCCTCAGAAAACACGAAAAGGAGCTCAAGACCAGGATCTCCTTCTTCTTCAACATCACGGAGGAGACGGGGCAGGGGATCGCCGCTGCGCCGGAGGGAGATGATCTTATCGTTGTCGATATGGGTGTCGTCGGCGGTGAAACGGCCGGCGACGAGCGCTGCGTCAGCATCTGTGCAAAGGATTCCGCCGGGATTTACGACTACGACCTGACGAATCACCTGATCGACCTGGCTGCCAAGTACGAGCTGCCATACAAGGTCGATGTTTTCCCGCACTACGGCTCGGACGGCTCGGTCCTTCTCAAGTCGTGCAGCGACACGAGAGTCGCGCTGATCGGTCAGGGGGTCGCGGCGAGCCACGGTTATGAAAGGACAAACGTCGAGGCGCTCAAGGCGACGGCTTCATTGATTCTGGCGCATATTTTCGGATAGCCATGGATAGACCGCAGGGATCGCTGATAAGCTTTATGAGCAACATGGTCAAGGCGAACGGCGGGATAAACTGTGCCCAGGGGATCCCGGGGTTCAATCCGCCGGAAGAGCTTCTTGAAGAGCTTGCAAGGCTTGCGGGTGAGCCGGTCCACCAGTACCCGGCAGGTAACGGCAACCTTAAGCTGAGAGAAATAATCGTCAATAATATTGCTAAGTTGCCTGATTTTAGTGCCGATGCCAACGTCCTTGTCACAAACGGCGCGACCGAGGCGGTTTCACTGATTTACCTCTATCTTCGCCAGAAAAAGGGCGGTGTTTTTACGACTCTAGCCTTTTCCCCGGTTTACGAGAGTTATTCCAACCTTCCGAGGATCTACGGCGACCGTTTTATCGAGGAGCGGCCGGGAAGGGACGGTTCGTTCGATTTCTCGCTTCTTGAAAACCGCATCGCTGCTGAAAAGGTCGATCTGATCCTTCTCTGCACTCCTGGCAACCCGCTTGGCAAGATCTGGAAAAAACATGAAATTTCAATGCTTTACAGGATATGCAAGGAGCATGGAGCGGTCCTTGTGGTAGATGCCGTCTACAGCGATCTCTACTTCAGCGAGGCGCCCTGGCTGCCCTACGGGCTGATCGACGACAACCTTTTCGTTGTCTCGGCGTTTTCCAAGATGCTTTCGATAACCGGCTGGCGCGTCGGCTACGTGATCGGCTCGAAGGGACGGATCTCGGAGCTGGCGGGGATCCACGACTACACCGGACTATGCTCCCCCTCGATTTTGCAGGAGGCGATAGCGAACTATCTCGCTAAAAATGATAACGGTTCCAAATATCTTGAATCATTAAGGAAAAAGGTAAGGCTTTCCTTCTTTGCAATGCGTGACGCGCTCCAGAGTTCTGGCTTCAGAGTGCCTCAGATCGACGGTGGCTACTTTGTCTGGGCGGAGCTTCCGCCGAAATTCACGGACGGTTTCGAATTCGCGGTCTCGCTCTACGAAAACGAGCGTGTCGGCACTGTTCCGGGCATCCACTTCTCGGATTTTGCGGCGAATTATCTGAGGATCAGCATTGCGAAACCGGTTGAGGAAATAGGTGAGGCGGCAAAGCGGATCGGCCGTTTTGTCAGCGGGAAATAACTTGCTCTATGGAGAAAAAAATGAAGAAAATCACGCTGTTACTGATGTTTCTTGCAACATTCTGCCTTTGGGGAGGTGAAAAATTGGAGAACGAAACTACAAAAACGATTTTCAGCAGGGCGAGCGTCCGCGGCTATTCCGAAACGAAGCTTCCTGCCGAGACACTTGAATTTCTGGTAAGAGCCGGAATGGCGGCTCCTTCGGCAGTTGACAAGAGACCGTGGGAGTTCATCATCGTTCAGGATCCGGCAGTTCTGAAGGAGCTTGCCGAGAAGAACCCTGGCAACGGCGGAAAGATGGCTCTCCAGGCCGGTCAGGCGATCGTTGTCGCAGGCGACCTTTCAAAACAGCACGGCGGTAAAGACAGCACATTCTGGATCATGGACTGCAGTGCGGCGGTCGAAAACATCCTGCTTGCCGCTCAGTCGCTCGGGCTCGGCGCTGTCTGGACGGCGGTCTATCCCGGTCAGGATAGGATCGATCCGGTCGTCAAAGCCTTGAAGCTTCCGGAAAACATCGTCCCGCTTGCAATCATTCCGGTCGGAAAACCTGCCGGCAAGGCTCAGCCGAAGGATAAATTCGACAAGAAAAAGATCCACTGGAACAAGTTCTGAGACTCTCTCCTCCTCTCCTTATTTAATTTACTAATCTGTTAAATCTGATACTCTAGAGACCTTTGACGCTGTTTGAGGTTTTTATGGATAAAAATTCTTTGATTTTCGTCGCCGGTCACAGAGGGCTGGTCGGGAGCGCGATCCTGCGGGAGCTCGAAAAACGCGGCTACAGCAACACCGTTACCCGGAGCCATTCGGAGCTCGACCTTGAAAATCAGGCTGCAACCGAGGCCTTTTTTGCCGGAGTCAGACCAGAGATCGTCTTTCTGGCGGCTGCCAGGGTCGGCGGTATCGGCGCGAACAGCGTTCACCGCGCCGAGATGATCTACAGCAACCTGATGATCCAGTGCAACGTTATCCATGCGGCGTGGCGGTACGGCGTGAAAAAGCTGGTTTTTCTCGGTTCGAGCTGCATCTATCCGAGGCTGGCGCCGCAGCCGATGCACGAGGAGTGCCTGCTCACGAGCGAACTCGAATACACCAACGAACCCTATGCGCTTGCGAAGATCGCCGGTCTCAGGATGTGCGAATCGTACAATCTCCAGTACGGGACCGACTTTATTTCGGTCATGCCGACGAATCTGTACGGCGAGAACGACTCCTTCGACCTTGAAAACGGCCACGTCCTGCCGGTCATGATCCGCAAATTCCACGAGGCGAAGATTCAGAAACGTGATGTTGTCGAGCTCTGGGGGAGCGGGAAACCGAGGCGCGAGTTCCTTTATAGCGGCGATCTGGCCGAGGCGGCCGTGATGCTTGCCGAGAGGGTCTCGTTCAGGGATCTTGCCGGAGAGTGCGGCGGAAACATAAAAAACACACACATAAACATCGGCACCGGAAAGGATGTCACGATTGCCGAACTTGCTGATTTGATTAAAGAAATTGTCGGCTTTGACGGCGGGATCGTCTGGAATTCGGAAAAACCGGACGGTACCCCGCAGAAGCTGCTTGATATTTCAAAGATCCGTTCTTTCGGCTGGCAACCGAAAACGAAGCTTTATGACGGGATAAAACAGACCTACGAGTGGTTTTTAGGCCACTTGGATGAACTTTGATTTAGGAGGTTTTTCATGAAAAAGCTGGTAACGATTTTGATGTCGCTGCTATTGGTCATCGCTTTGGCAGCGTGCGGAGGCTCCGGAGGCGGGAAGAATGATTCCGATCCGACACCGGATGCTGATGAAGATGCCGTAGAGACGGACGGCGATCTTACGGATTCCGGGGATTCTGACGATATCGCCGACACGGGCGATTCCTCGGACGAGGATAACGATCAGGACTCCGGAGATATCACTGACGGGGACACGGGTGATGGCGATGCTGATACGGACACCGGTGAGGACACGGGTGACACCGCAGATCCCGGTGAAGACGAAAGCGTCGTAGTCGAGTGCGCTGCGCTCGATGCTCTTCCAGACGGCAAAACCTGCGAAGTTACTGCCGGAAACGGTGCGAAACTCCTCAAGGGAAACCTCCTTGTCGGTAACAAGGTGCTGAAGGGCGGCGAGCTCCTGGTTTCGGCTGCCGGCATAATCCTCTGTGCCGACTGCTCCTGCTCGGACGAGGCAGAGGCGGCTGAGGCGACGAAAGTCACCTGCCCGGGCGCGACGATAACTCCGGCGCTCATCAACGGGCACGACCACATAACCTATTCGAACAACAAGCCCGGAAACTGGGGAGAAGAGCGTTTCGACCACCGCCACGACTGGAGGACCGGCAGCAACGGACACACGGAGGTCAGCACGAACAACAATGCGAGCAAGGATTCCGTCAAGTGGCTCGAGCTCCGTCAGATGATGGCGGGAACGCTTTCGATAGCGGGCAGCGGCTCGTCGGACGGACTTTTGAGAAACGTTGACAAGAGTTTTGCCGGTTCGCTCGGACTCGGCGGAGTAGACGTGAAATACCAGACATTCCCTCTCGGCGACTCAAACGGAAAACAGCTTGAGAGCGGGTGCGGATACAAAAGTATTGATTCTGCGAGCGTTCTCAAGAGCGACTGCTACCTTCCGCACGTTTCGGAGGGCATCAACAAGGCTGCGAGAAACGAATTCCTCTGCCTTACGGGCCTGCAGGACGGCGGCATCGACCTCGCAAAGGAAAATTCGGCCTTTGTTCACTCTATCGGTCTTGTCGCATCCGACGGCCAGGAGCTTGCGGAGAGCAAAACCGCGGTGATCTGGTCGGCGAGGACCAACATCGCGCTCTACGGCAACACAGCGCCCGTCACGATGTTCGACAATCAGGGCGTTCTCATCGGTCTCGGCACCGACTGGATCGCAAGCGGCTCGATGACCATCCTTCGCGAACTTGCATGTGTCGATTATCTCAACCAGAAGCACTTCGGCAGGCACTTCTCGGATTACAAGATCTGGAGGATGGCGACTATCAACAACGCTACGGCTTTGAGGATCATCGACGTCGTCGGAACTATCCGCCCCGGACTTGTCGCCGACATCGCGATATTTGACGGAAGCAGCGCGGACAACGCCTACCGTGCGGTCATCGAGGGCCACCCGAGCAAGGTCGCGCTCGTGCTTCGCGGCAGCAAAGTCCTCTACGGCGACGACAACGTCATTTCCGTGCTCAACACGACTGACGAGTGCGAAGCGGTCGATGTCTGCGGCTCGGCGAAGAAGCTCTGCATCAAGTCGGAGATCGGCAAAACCTATGCCGCTTTGAAGGAAGCAGCTTCATCCGAGTATCCGCTCTTCTTCTGCGGAATTCCCGAAGACGAGCCGACATGCGTGCCGAAACGTACGAGAGAGGAGGATGAATCTCATCCGTACTCCGGTCCGAAAGATGGTGATAAAGACGGCGACGGGATCGCGGACGCTGAAGACAACTGTAAGGATATTTTCAACCCGATAAGACCTGTTGACGGCGGGAAACAGGCTGACTCCGACGGCGACGGAGCAGGTGATGTCTGCGATATCTGCCCGCTCGACGCGACCAACAGCTGCGCGGCGGCTCTCGCAAACGACAAGGACGGAGACGGCGTGATCGATTCGGTTGACAACTGTCCGTTCGTCAAGAACCCGGATCAGCTCGACAGCGACGTCGACGGTCTCGGCGATAAGTGCGATGTCTGCAAAGAGACTGCAAACTACTTCGGAGCTGCATGCTCGGTCTCGATCTACGACATCAAGCAGGGCATTGTCGAGCCCGGCAACAAAGTCAAAGTCGAGGGTGTCGTCACCGCGGTCAAGGAGAAGAACTTCTACATCCAGGTCCCGAAGAACGCATGGGATCCTGAGCTGAAGGAGCGTTTCAGCGGTATTTACATCTACAGCGCGAATTCCGCTCCGCATCTCGGCGATATCGTCGAGGTCGACGGCGATCTTGTTGAATACTACGGACTTCTTGAGATCCAGTACGCGAACATCACGGTAAAATCGAGCGGCAACACGCTTCCCGATTTTGTTGTTGCGGATCCGGCGAAGATCAAGGACGGCGGCGAGCTTGAGAAGGCCTACAACGGCATTCTGGTCAAGGTCGAGAACGTGACCGTGACCGAGGCGGCCGACAGCTACAACGTATTCGGCGTTGCGAACGGACTCAAGGTCGATGACGATCTCTACAGCTACACGAATCCGGCAGTCGGTACATTCTTCAACTCTCTGAGCGGCGTTTTGAGCTACTCCTTCAACCACTCGAAGATCCTGCCGAGGTCGGCTGACGACTTTATTTTCGACCTCTGCAAAAACGACACTTGCGACGCCTCCTACTCAGAGTGCAACCCCGCTACTGGAGAGTGCGACGCGCTTCCCGGCTTCTGCGTCAGCAGCAACGATTGCGACGGCGGTTACGTCTGCAGCGCGGCTCATACCTGCGAAGTCAACTCGTGCTCCGGCGACAGCGACTGCGAGGCTTACGAACAGTGCGGCGGAGAGAATCTCTGCGTGCTTCGTGATGGCAGGTGCAGAAGGACGGATGACTGCGCGGCGAACGAGTTCTGCAACGGCTCGAACGAGTGCGAAGAGGTCAAAATCGTAATGAACGGCGGTTTCGAAACAGGCGATCTGACCGGCTGGAAGGGTTCTAAAACGCAGATATCGGACGGCAACATAGCTATCGTTACCGACAATGTCAGAACGGGTAACTACGCTGTTCAGCTCAAAAGTATTGCAAGCAGCAACCAGCGTTTCACGACTCAGTCGATAGCTCTGACGGCAGGGACCTACAACTGCGAGGCTTATGCGAAGGGCACGGCTGCAAGTACCGGATTCAGGGTCTATTCAACGAATGTCGAAGGTCACAAAGACGGTTACTATCCGCAGTCAGGCTTCTGGACTGATATAAATCCGACCGACTGGACCAAGCTTACCATGACCTTCAAACTGAACGCGGACGATTCCGATGTCCAGATCATTCTTTTCGAAGCGAAGGGTGACAGCCTCCTTACCTATTTCGACGATGTTTCCTGCGCGAAGGCGGAATAGTTAGACTTCTCATCTATCCGAAAGGTTACAACTGATTATTTCCCTGATTTTCCTAGAAAAAAAAGTTCGATAAGTTAAAATAGAGCCAATATTGTGTTTTAGTTTGAGGCTTTTATGAAGAATCTTGCAGAGTTTGTGATTAAATATCGTATCGGAATCATTGCGTTTTTTGTCATAATTACGCTGGTGATGGCTATCCCGCTGAAGGACAGCGCCGTCGATCCCGATGTCGAAAACATGCTGCCGGACCATCTCCAGGTGCATCTGAAGGAGCTTGAGGAGAAGTTCGGCGGAATGGAGATAATCTTTGTCGTTGTCGAGGCTGACGATATCCTGAAGCCATCTGTTATCGACCAGGTCAACGCGATCGCGGCCTCCCTGAAGGGTATTCCCGGCATCGAGAAGGTCAACTCCCTGCCGATGGTCGACGACGACCCCTTCGAGGATGAAAAGCCGAAAGAGGGCTCGCCTGAAGAGCTTTCAAAGCGTGAGGAGCTTCGCACGATCATGAAAAACAACGATATGGTCATGCGGACTCTGATAAACGACGATTTCACCGCGACGACCGTTATCGTCAGGATGAAGAATGAGGGCAAAGGTCTTGAAATCACTAACGATGTCCGCGATGCCGTAAGCAAGGTCGAAGGTCCCGGCAAGGTCACTCTGGGCGGTCTTCCTGTTGTCAAGGAGCACATTTCAAAGGATGTCCCGAAGGATATGATGATCTTCATGCCGCTCGGCCTTCTTATAATGTTTTTTATCCTGCTTATCAGCTTCAAGCAGATCCGCGGCGTGATCCTGCCCTTTTCGGTCGTCGTCATGTCGATCGTCGTCTCGATGGGGCTCGTGCCTCTGATGGGGTGGAAGATGACTGTTGTCACGATCATTCTTCCTGTGATCCTGATCGCGGTCGCAAACGGCTACGGGATCCACATCATCAGCCGTTTCCAGCTCGAAAACATGATGGCGGACGGCAAAAAGAGCGCGGCGGAACTTGCAAAAACGGTATTTTCGGAACTCACGATCCCTGTCCTGCTGACGGGCGTTACCACGATTGCCGGTATGCTCTGTCTCATCACGCACACCGTTGTCCCGGCGTCGCAGCTCGGGATCCTCTCCTCGATAGGTATATCGTTTGCGCTTTTTGCGAGCATTTTCTTTATTCCGGCGACCCTTTCGATGATGAAGGTCCCGACACCGGTCATCAACAAGGAAAACCGCCCGAAAATGGAGAAGATGCTGAAAAAACTGGCTGAATTTATCTCGATGTATCCGCGTCAGCTTCTTGCGCTGAGCGTCGTCCTGACGATCGTTATGGCGATCGGGATCCCGAAAATCGTCGTTGACTCCAACCTGGCGAGCTACTATCCGAAAGGGCATCCCGTTCAGATCGCTTCCCAGCTCGTAAACGACAACTTCGGCGGCTCCCAGGTCATAAGCGTCAACGCCAAGGGGGATATCAAGGATCCTGTAAACCTTAAGAAAATCGATGAGATAGAGAAGAAGATCGCACAAAATCCGAATGTCGGGAACACCCTTTCGATCGCAAAGCTCATCAAGCTTGTCACAAAAGGTGCCTATCAGCCGGACGAAAAGGGTTTCGGCGCGATCCCGGATTCAAAGGCGACTGTCGATTTCTTCCTTTCGAAGTACAACGAAATGGGGGATCCGGACGAGGTCTCGAAGCTTGTCAGCAGCGATTTCACGCAGGCTCAGATCATTGTCCAGCTCAAAAGCGAGAGCAGCGAAACGATCAAAAGGGTCGTTCTGGAGACTCAGGAGCTTATCAAGGACGAGCCGCTTTTCACCGAGATCACGGGCTCCGGCGTTATGTTCAAGGAGCTGATAGACAGCGTTATCGACGGTCAGGTCATCTCGCTTATCCTTTCGTTCTTCTCGGTTTCGATCCTTGTCATGCTCCTCTTCAAATCTATCGTTGCGGGCCTTGTCGCCGGCATCCCGCTCGGGGTTTCGCTCGTTCTGATGTTCGGAGTGATGGGCTTTACCGGCGTTACGCTCGATATCGCCACAGCGCTGATTTCGTCGATCGTCATTGGCGTCGGCGTCGACTATACGATCCACTTTTTATGGCGTTACAAGATTGAATTCGCAAAGCACGGCGACCCGCGGGAGGCGGTTGCTCACACGCTTTCGACGACGGGCCGCGGCATTATCTTCAACGCTCTGAGCGTAATGATAGGCTTTGTCGTCCTGCTTTTCAGCTCGTTCCTGCCGATCCGCTACTTCGGGACTCTGATCGTTCTGAGCATAGGCGTCTGTCTGATCGGTTCGATCGTGCTGCTGCCATCGATCTGTATTGTTCTGAGACCTAAATTTTTGGAAAGGAAGTAGATGCTTAAGAGAGCCCTTTTCTTGCTGTTTCTGCCGTTCTTCTGGCAGCCATGTCTTAATGCTGAGGGGCTTTCATCTAATGATTTCCGATATTTTGCCAATAGAAACTGGAGCGGGGCGGAGGGGCTTTCGCATGACCATCTGACCTCTTTTTACCGTGATCCCGAGGGGCTTCTCTGGGTCGGGACGATCGAAGGTCTCAACCGTGTCGACGCAGCTTCGGTAAAAATCTTCAAACTCTCTGACTATCCGGAGCTCCAGAGCAACAAAATCAACGATATTTCGGGTTCCGGCGGCACGGTTTTCGTTGCGACCGATGCCGGGATCTCGTTTGTTAAGGATGAGGGCGCTACCATCGGCCGCGTTTTGTCTCAGGGCGGTTTTTTTGATGTCGAAGCACTCTCTGATTCGCATCTCTTCGCAACTGACGGCAGGGAAATTCTTGAAATAAAATCCAATAAAATAAACAAGTTGTCTGATTATGCGCTCTTCCCGAACGGTGGGATCAGGGCGATCTACGCTCTTGGCGGCCAGCTTGGTATTCTCGACCGCAGCGGCCGGTTTTTTATCTACAAGTCGGGTCTCTTCAGCTCAGGATGTTCCGCTTTGAACGTCGCATTCAGCGCCGCAAGGGGCAGAAACGGGAGAGTCTTTCTTGCAGGTGAAAACGGCGTGATCTATGAACTCAAAGGTGAAGAGTGCGAGGCCGTAGCATCGCTGGAACCCGCGTCAATTATTGATGATTTTGATTTCCATGACGGCTCGTTCGCTGTTGTTTCCAACGGAAAAGTCAATATTATCAACGGTTTGGATTCAAATGTAGAGAACTCCGGAAGCCGGTCTTCGACACCGGTTTCAAAGGTTTTTTTAGAAAACGGCTCGTCGCTCTGGCAGCTTTCGGAGAGTAATCTTTCCCACCGCTACCGCACTCAGTTCGTGACGCTCGGAAGGGAGGAGGGACTTGCTGTCCCAACGGTCTATTCTCTGCTTGAGGATCGTAGCGGCACAGTCTGGCTCGGAACACGCGGAGGAGGGCTTTTCAGCTACCGCGACGGCAGGTTCCAGCCGCTTCGGGGGGGGCTTGGGTCGGTCGCTGTAGGCGGAATGATGCTTGAGGAAACGGGAAAAATACTTGTCGGGACAGGTGACGGGCTTTTCCGTTTCGATCCGGAAAATCCGGCAAAATTCGAGCCGCAGCTTGACTCAAAGGGCAGCGTCATCCCGCTTGTCAGCGTGATTTTTCAGGATTCGTCAAAACGTCTCTGGGCCGGCACCGGAGACGGCGGGATCTACCTTTTCAAAGATGGGAAGTGGCAGTTCCTGCGGAACGTCTCGTCAGGCGGAGAGGGCTATATTTCGGCGATTTCGGAGACAGCTTCCGGCGAAGTTCTCTTTGCTGCCTCAAGCGGGTTGATCAAGTTCGATAAGGAAGAAAAGTTCTCTGATTTCGGCGGTTTGTCCGATTATCAGCCACTGTCGGTATATACCGGAGAGGAGGGGGATATTCTGGTCGGAACGATGCGGCGAGGCATAGCTTTTATCTCGGAAAAGTTCGGAAAGATCCAGCTCGATTCGAGGCGCGGTCTCTGCAGCGACACGATTTTTGCCATTCTGCGCCAGGGCGACAAATACTGGTTTACGAGCACCAACGGGATTTTTACGCTCTCTCGCTCCGATTTAGTCCGTGTCGCGGCTGATCCTGCTGAAAAACTGGAGTGCGGGCGCTTCGACTCGCGTGACGGGATACGCTCTCTCGAATCGACCGGCGGCGTCCAGCCGGCTGTTCTGATGAGGAGGAACCGCGATATCTGGTTCCCGACTGTAGGCGGGGTCGTCGTGCTGGCTGCCGGAGCCGGAAAATCGGCAAAATTCAGCACTCTGGCGAAATTCTCGCTGTCATCAAAGATAAATCAGGGAAGTAGCGTCAATGGATCCGGAAGAGATATTTTGTTCTCGATCCTGAAGGTTTTTGCTCTCCTGGCTCTTTTGGTTTTCGGCGGGGCGATCCTGAAGAGGAACAGGGGTGAAGAGCTTCCGTCGACGGAGCCTGCCGTTATCCCGGAAGGGCCGACAGTTACCCCGGAAGAGCCTGCCGTTATCTCGGAAGAACCGACAGTTACCCCGGAAGAGCCGGCAGTTACCTCTGAAGAACCGGCACTCACCTCGGAAGAACCGGCAGTTACCCCGGAAGAACCGGCAGCCACCCCGGAAGAGCCGTCTGTTACCCTGGAAGAACCGGCAGTTACCCCTGAAGAGCCCGCCGATAACGGTTTTGATCCTGACGACACCTCAGGCGATGCTGCTCAGCCGTTGAAGTACGAAAAGAGCAGGCTCGACGACCACATCCTCGCAGCCTATGCCGAGGAGCTGATGCAGCTTATGGATTCGCAGAAGCCTTACCTGAACCCCGACCTCACGCTCGGAGGGCTTGCCCAGGCTGTCGGACTCACGACGAACATCCTTTCGCAGGTCATCAACAGCCACTTCAAGCAGAATTTTTATGCCTTCGTGAACCACTACCGGCTTAAGGAGACGCTTGAGCTGATGAACAAAACCGAGAACGCGGATAAAAATATTCTTGAGATCGCCTTTACCGCCGGTTTCAACTCAAAAACGACCTTCAACGCCACATTCAAGAAGGAGCTCGGCGAAACTCCGCGGAATTATCGCAAGCGTATCGAAAAATAGTTCAGGCAAGGGCTCAGCAATATTGACAATTGCTTTTTAAAACTTAGATTTCCATAGTTTTTGTCACTTTATTATGGAGGTTATATTATGACAAAGGTTCTTCTTGCTACCGAAAAGCCGTTTGCAGCAAAGGCTGTTGCAAAAATCGAAGAGATCTGCAAGGGCGCAGGTTATGAATTCCGCAAACTTGAAAAGTACACATCGGTTGACGAGCTCAAGGCTGCTGTCAAAGATGTAAACGCAGTCATCATCAGAAGCGACAAAATCACGAAAGAGATCATGGATGCCGCTCCGGAACTCAAGATCGTAGTCAGAGGCGGCGCAGGATACGACAACGTTGACTGTGCGGCTGCAAAAGAGAAAGGCATCGTCGTTATGAACACCCCCGGCGTAAATGCAAACGCTGTCGCGGAACTTGCGATCGGTATGGCGATCTATACCGCAAGAACCTGCTTCACTCCGACCACCGGAACAGAGCTTAAAGGCAAAAAACTCGGTCTTCAGGATTATGGAAACGTCGGAAGAAACGTTGCAAGGATTGCGAAAGGTCTCGGCATGGAAGTTTACGCTTTCGACCCGTTCCTTACCAAAGAAAAAATCGAGTCAGAGGGTGTAAAATACATCGCTACGAAAGAAGAGCTCTACAAGACCTGCAACTACGTTTCTCTTCACATCCCGGCTAACAACGAAA
>JAEEGL016459358.1_pt1 | contig 20817 bp, 2 predicted proteins | sample 9134231 | NCBI WGS metagenome assembly JAEEGL01 (sample SAMN16246548, study PRJNA631951) | gut metagenome | biome: gut microbiome; feature: rumen; material: fiber-attached | host: Bos | place: Iran: Karaj | collected 2018-10
ATAAGTGTCCCCTCATCCGTCAATTCGTTCAAAAACATCCGTCAATTCGTTCATACTATTGCAAGTATGGCGAATTTTTTTTATCTTTGCAGCAAATTAAAGACTAAAAAACGCAGATTGCAAATATGCTGAAAGAACGGGGTCTGTAGCTACGCGATGATTACTGCAAGGACGGTGCATGCAACATCAGAATGAGACATACAAAAAAAGTCTTTTGAGACATTCACAAAACCACGACTTTAACCTTTTTCAACCATTGCCTTAACCATTTATACAATTCATATTTTATAAACCCAAGTCTAATAAACCTAAGTCTAAACAATTAAACTTTAAGATTATGGAAAAGACTACAAAAACAATGGAGCGATGGTGGCGGGTTCCGCTACTGCTCCTTGCATGCCTCTTCGGAGGCAGTAGCCCTACGTGGGCCAGGACAGAGTTTGTCAATGCCTGTAGTATCGTACAACAACCCAGGGCCGACCATCCCTACATCACCTTGGAGATGATTTACTACGACTGGTCGAATGGCAGCAACAGCTTCTTCCTCCACGATAAGGGAGACGGCTCGCACGACGGTCCTGCCATCTACGTCGACGGCAACTACATCTGCTCGCCTGATGACGAACTGGCCTGGCCTGGCGGCGACGGTAATGGTAATGGTACAGACGCCAGTGGCATAGTCAGTAAAGACGGCTGGTTTGGCACAGATTATTCCAAGACGGTCAACGGTATAAATTACCACGTCAGGTTCTGGAATCCAAAAGAGACCGATGACAGCCAAACGAGACACCGCAAATTCTCCATGCGCATGTGCGTCTATATCAGCCAGATGGAGATAGGCGCATCGCATACTGTTAGAATCAAAGGTAAGTGGAGAATCATGGATAGTGCTACCACTAAAGAAAAAGACCAGAATGTGGATTACACTTGGACTACCAATCCTGTGCCCTGTCCGTGGGGAAATGCCCAGCCAACAGCAATGATGACCAGTATCAACGAGGTGACAGTGACTGGTACGCTCAACAGTAGCTATGCTACCAGTATCGGCTTCAATGGTACCAGCGAGGGTGAGTGTTCAGGCTATGTTGAAAATCCTGAAGACAAGGAAGAGTTTAAGAACGTATCGTCGTTCTCCAAGACCGGCACGCACAAACGCACCGATGCCCATCAATTAGACGGTTCAAGGATGGGCGTGGAGTACTTGGTACCCTGTACGGCCGACGGTTTCACATCAACGCTCTATAAATGGTACAACATCAACGTGCCCGGCTTCGTCTATCCATACGACCTTAGCGCTACGGAATTCATGTGGGACAAGACCATCAAGCTGGAGTGGAAAAAAGACGACACGAACAGCCGGAGCCAGAAGGGTAAATGGCGCATCTTCCGCAATGGCGAACAAATCGTGTCGGAACAGGATTATGGAATAACAAACTATACAGATAAAGTTCCTGAGTACGACAAGCAATACACCTACATTGTGGCCTTTGTCCCCGATAAGTCAGAGTCTGGGAAGTATGTGAGCCAACTGTCGAAAACCGTCAGCAAGGCGGTGACGCGCAACTGGTCCATTACATCGTTCAAAGGTGAGCTCGTCGACGGCGACACCCATATCAACCTGACATGGAGCCATACGGCCATCGACAATGCGTCGTCGCAGAACTCCTACACACTAACGCTGGAACGACGGGATGCAAGCCAGTCGAATGCTTCATGGGAAACGCTCAAGACTTTCACCATCAGCAGTTCATCGACCAAGAACGGCTCCTACTTAGACAACCAAAATCTGATAGGCAACCATACCTACCAATACCGTCTGTCCATCAGCCTGTTGGAGAAAGACCTCTCTGCCACCATCGACGGCATCCGTCTGGGCGGCTCGTCGCTGCTCGATTTCTCAGCCACGCGCGGTACCTATAATAATATGGTGAAGCTGTCGTGGAACGTGAAGCAGGTGGGTGTCAACGAGACGAGCTTCAAACTCTACCGCCGTCCTCTTGGCTCAGAAAGCGAAAAGGACTGGAAACAAATATACACCACCTCAGGTACGGGTTCGAGCTATAGCTACGATGACAACACCGTCCTGACAGGTACCTTCAACGAATACAAGCTGTCTATCGTGGGAATGGAAGGAACCACGGAGAAGACATACTCATCGTTATTCACCGACGGCTTCACCTTCGCTACCGGTGTAGTCAGCGGCCGCATCACCTACGGAACAGGAACCGCCGTCGACAGCGTCAAGGTCATGCTGAAGCAACAGACCGCCGAGGGCGATGAGGCTGCCACCGGAATGAGCTCGCTGCGATTCACTGGTGCTGGTGCCGGCATGGCCTATCATACGGACAACGCAGAGATAAAGGAACTCTTCAGCGGCGATTTCTCCGTACAGATATTTGTGAAGCCTGTAAGGGAAGAGATGGCCTCGAACGGTCAGGACTATCTGGTCTTCGACGTCCAGAACGTCTTCACCATCAGGTTGTGGTACAACAGTGCCGACTCCACCTTCACAGTGGGTGGCTGGATGACCGAAAATCAAAAGACACCTTTCAAGATCAAGGCTACCGAATGGAGTCAGCTGACTTTCGTACATTCACACGCTAACAAAAAGACCGATGTCTATGTCGCCACTACCGACACCATCATGAAAACCACCATCCTCTCAAACAAGCAGGTGGCCTGGACAGGCAATGCATTGAATGCAAATACCGTGGCCATAGGCAACGGCGGCTCCATGAACTCTGCAGGCAATTACCGTGGCTTCGTTGACGAGTTCCGCCTGTTCACAAAAGCACTGACGGAGGGTGAGGTCAAGCGTAACTTCAATCACCCGCTGGCAGGCAATGAGGACGGGCTGGCCATCTACTATCCTTTCGACGAGGGACTGGGCAAGCAGAAAATAGCCTACGACTATTCGAAGACCAATGGTATAGCCAACGGCCGCCATGCCACCAACGACGTTGCCGCAACCAGCTACGACGATGTACTTCCTAATGCCGAGCAGCTGAGCATGATGGCGTATACCGACACGCTGGGCAACTACACCATCCGTGGCATCTACTTCAAGGGTGAGGGCACGGCCTACAGCGTCATACCCTCCTTGGGCATCCACGAGTTCTCACCATCGGCACAGTCGCGCTTTGTCAGCCAGTCGTCGCTCATCCACAGCGGTGTCGACTTCGAGGACATCTCATCGTTCCCCGTCAGCGGAAAGGTGTACTATGAGAACACCGACTATCCTGTCGAGGGCTGTAACCTCTACGTAGACGGCACCATCTGCTCAAAGAACGGGGAACTCATCGAGACTGACGAGAATGGTGCCTTCACCATCAGCGTGCCTATCGGCGACCACTTCATCACCGTCAAGAAGAACGGTCACGAATTCGTCAATGGCGGACGATATCCCGCCGACCCGAACGGAACGGGCAAGAAAATAACGTTCAACAAAGCACGCAGCGGGATGGAATTCTTCGATGCCACGGTGGTCAACTTTACCGGACGCGTCGTCGGTGGTGACATTGAGGGCGAGAAACACGTCGGCTTCGGTCTGAGCAAGAACAACATCGGCAAGGCCAGGCTGACACTCCTGCCGCCCCAACCCGACACGTACCGCATGAACTTGGTGAAAAAAGTCACCGACACCTCCTCAGAACGTATTCCCAATCCCAACATACTGGAAATGGCATCGGCAAAGCCGGACACCATCAAAAGCTATTCGTGGCGAGGTGCCAGCAAAGACTGTAGCAAGCTGTATATCGAGACCGACCCTGAGACGGGCGAGTTCTCGGCCATGCTGCCACCACTGTTCTACACGCTGCAAAGCATCCACGTCGATGCTACCAATCTTGATGTCATCAGCGAGCCGATGACCATCGACCTGACTCAGCCGCTACTCGTCAACACCGACTCCATTGAGAATGGGAAAAGCTACGACAAGTATGATTACAACACGCTGCTGCGACAGACCTACCACAGCACGCCCACCTTCAATGTTGTTCAGAGAGACCGTGAGGACGGCTCCTTCGGCATCAACACACACACTATCGACGATGCCCAGGGCAAGCTGGTGATTAACGACTTCTACAAAAACGGCACCTACACATACGGCTACCCGATATTTAAAGAGCTGGATACATACGTCTTCGAAATGGAAGGCTATGAGGAGTACGTGAACAAGGATTCCGGCACAGAGGTCGTCTCGAAGGTTCCCCTTGCCGGCAACGTCGTCACCATCGCCAATGCCCTCTCGTCGGAGCAGGCCGTCTATGCCGAAGGCAACGCTGCTGGGGCTGAACCTGGAAGCATAGCCGAACTGGCAGAGAACCAGCTGAAACTCGATGACAACGGAAAGGTCGCCTATATATGGAAAGCCGGAATGCCCAACATTTCCGACCCCTACTGGCGTACTATCAATATCTACTATGAGATTGGCGATGTCAGCTACGACTGGACAGGCAATCCCATGAAGGGCATTGTCCTTGGTTCGCTGCCCACAGGCAACAACTTCGTAACCGGCGGCCCCGACATGCTTGACATGATCCTGCGCGACCCGCCAGGAACAGGCTCCAGTGCAGAGTGGAGCAAGGGAACGGTACACAGCACCTCACATTCAAGGGGCGGCACATGGAGCAGCGAGACCACCGTCAAGACCACCTCACACATGGGTGTCGATGTCACAACAGGCTTTGGAGGACTGGGAATCTACAAGTTTGATCAAATTCGGACCAAATGGGATATGGAGGTAGGAGCGAAGGTGGTATGTCAAGGCGAGGATGCCGATACGTGGGGACGCGAGGTGACTGTCACGAAGACCATCAGTACCAGCGACTCACCCGACTTCGTGGGTGCCGATGGTGACGTGTTCATCGGCTCGGCCACCAACATCATCTTTGGCAAGGCACGCGACCTTGACCTCTATCGTGACGAGAAAGACCCGACGAAGGCCGTCCTGAAGCTGGATGACATTATCACTACTGGACTAAGCTTCGGCACAGAGTTCAGCTATACCCAGAGTTATATTGAGAACACGCTGATTCCGAACTTCAAAGCCTTGCGTAACTCCAAGCTGAAGCACGTGACAACCATAGAAGGCTACAAATGCAATGGCGACATTCCCGAGTATATCACCACGCTCACATCAGACAACCCGAACTATGGTGCCAGCAACCACGACAAAGATGCCTGGGGCAGCAAGGCCACCTCTGGCCCAATGCCCAAAGGACCGTCGTACACTATGGTTGTGCCCGATAAAAACAAAAACTATGAGGATAGCGTTGAGTGGTGCAACAATCAGATCAGAATCTGGCAGTCGTACTTAGCCCTGAACGAGGCAGAGAAGGCGCAGGCCTACGAACAGCGCAACGACTCCACCAAGAACTACTCGTTCGACGCTGGAGCCAAGGTGACCAACAGCACCGAGGTCAATACATCAAAGGGAACCACCTACGATTGCCAAGTCAATGCTGCACTCATTCTTGGATTCACATGGGGTACGAGAATCAATGCAACTGGTATTACATGTGAGGTCGGCACAGAGACCGGCGGTGGTAAGCATTTCCAGGACGAGGAGACCACCACCGAAAAGGAATCGTTCAGCTACACTCTGGCCGAGGAGGGCAGCGACGCCATCTCCGTCGACGTCTATGAGTATGGTGCCTTCGGTCCTATCTTCCGCACACGAGGCGGCCAGACCAGCAATCCATACGAAGGTAAGGTGGAGACCAAGTATTACGAGCCTGGCACCACCATCATGGAGGCCACGATGCAGATTGAGGTGCCCACGCTTACCGTCGATAATCCTATCATGAACGACGTGCCCACCGGTACTGCCGCCAACTACACGCTGCGTCTGGGCAACGCGTCAGAGATTGGCGAGGACGTGGCCTACAGGCTGTTCGTGCTCGACGAGTCGAATCCCGACGGTGCACAACTCACTGTCGACGGCAAGGTGCTCACCACAGGTCGCCTCATCAAGGTGCCAGCCAGCCAGACGCTGACCAAGGCCTTGCAGCTGCGCCAGACCAACATGAGCGTGCTCGACTATGACTCCATCGCCGTCGTGTTCGCCTCAGACTCGCAGCCGGAGGACATCTTCGAAGTAGTCTATCTCTCAGCACACTTCGTGCCTTCGTCTTCGCCCGTAACTTTGGCTCTTTCGAACACGACAATCAATACGGAGACGGGGTCCGACCTGACACTGACCTTCAAGGACTTCGACCGCAATTACCACAACCTGAAAGCCTTCCGTCTGCAGTACAAGCAGCAAGGAGCCACGGACTGGACCATGTTCCATGAGTACGTGCTCGACGAGAACCCGAAGAATCTGGGTACGAACAGCGAGATACTGCCCAAGACCGGCTCCAGCGTCAGCTACACACTACCCATGGCGCCGATGCCCGACGGTAACTATATGTTCCGTGTCGTGTCAGTAAGCTCCCACGGCTCAGGCGAAGTGAAGCTAGAGAGCAACGAGATAGCCTTGGTGAAGGACATGGTGCGTCCACGTCCGCTCGGCATTCCAGAACCCTCTGACGGCATCTTGGATACGGGCGACGACATCAGCGTCACCTTCAACGAAAACATTCTCACCGGCGAGCTTACCAACCTGAAGAACTTCTTGGTGACGGGCGTGCTGAACGGTGCTGAAGTGGCTCATGGGACAGCACTGGGCATGAAGAGCACCGAGACCACCGCTACCACCGAGGCAAGTATCACCCTCGCCGGCAAGGACTTCTCCACTGACATGTGGGTACATATTGACGGCGCAGGCACCATTCTCAGCCACGGCACCGGCAGCAACAAGCTGACCGTAGGCACGGATGGCGAAGGCAAACTGGTGGTGACACTGGGCGGTGACACCTGTAAATCGGTCAAGAAAATGCCTGTCGGCAAGTGGGCATTCCTCACGCTAAGCTACAAGATGAAGAATGGCGTCGGTGCACTGAGTGCTTCCGTGGCCTCTGATGCTGAGACTACCGACCTCTTCGATGAGGAGCCTGTCGGGAAGTATGAGGGTGTAGGCCCGCTGGCAGTGGGAATGAACCTCAACGGTGCCATCCATGAGCTACTGCTCTGGGACGAGGCTCACGACATGACCACAGCCTTGGCCAACCGCTCAAAGACGAAGAACCCGTTGACGCGACACCTCATCGGCTACTGGAAGATGGACGAGGGCGAGGGAACCACAATCCGCGACTATGCCCGCAGCCGTCACATGACCATGCCCACGGAGACATGGCATCTTGAAAACGAGAACTTGGCCGTGGGCCTGGATGGCAAACACTATGTGTCAATCAACACTTCCATGCTACAGATCTTCGAAGGCGATGACTATGCGGTAGAGTTCTGGATGCGTGGCAGTAAGCAACAGGCTGACACGGCCCAGCTGCTGCAGATGGGCGAGGTGGCTCTTTCTGTCACCAAGGACGGCAACCTGCAGCTCACGGGCAAGGGTGCCTACCTCCCGAAGGCGCAGCCTAATTCTCAATTCTCAATTCTCAATTCTCAATTGCTCGACAACGCTTGGCACCACGTGGCATTGAACGTGCTGCGCCAGGGAGCCGCCGCCGTTTACGTAGACGGTAAGCGCGTGCTCACGACAAGTGCCAACAACGTGGGCGGCATTGCATCTGACAAGCTGTTGCTAGGCGCACGCCGTACTAACGGTAACACCTTCAGCCACCCGTTCACCGGACAAGTAGACGAACTGCGCGTATGGAATGCCTCGATGAACGCTGACCTGCTGGCCAAGCAGCGCAAGGTGCGTCTCACGGGCAGGGAAGAGGGACTTGCTGCCTACTATCCTTTTGAGAAGAAGACACTTGACGATTACAACCAAGTGGTGACACTTGGCACTGACTCGTGTCTCACTGGCGGTGACATTAAGGCTCGGCTCATCCCCCTTACCTCCTCCACTCCACAACTCCTCAGTTACACGGACAACGCTCCCGCCCTGCGCGAGAAGCCCTCAGAGACAAATGTCAGCTTCACCTACGTGGCCAGCGACACGAAGGTTGTCATCAACATCGACGAGGATCCTGCTACCATCGAGGGTACGACGCTGAACTTCACCGTCCGCGACGTCCGCGACGTGAACGGCAACAAATCCACACCCGCCGTTTGGAGCGCCTTCGTCAACCAGAAGGAGCTAGTATGGCAGGAAGGTTCGGTAAGCTGCGTCACCGAGGCAACAGAGGGGGCCACCATCGCTGCTACCATCGTCAACAAGAGCGGCAAGCAGCAGATGTGGACGCTTGAGGGTATGCCCTCATGGCTGCAGGCCAGCACTGAGTACGGCACCACGAACCCGCTGGAGGAGACGAAGGTGACCTTCACCGTCAGCCCCGCCACGCCCATCGGCAAGTACGAGGAGACAATCTATCTGAAGGGTAACAACGGCATCGAGACACCGCTCACCATCAACGTGAAGGTGAAAGGCAACGAGCCGCTGTGGAGCGTCGACCCAGGCGAGTTTGAGCTGACGATGAACGTGATCGGCAGCCTCGTGGTCATCGACACGCCGAGCGAGGACGAAGACGACATCGTGGCAGCCTTCATCGACGGCAAGTGCTGCGGTGTGGCAAAGCCGCAATACCTGAAGCGCTTCGACAGCTACTTCTTGACGATGGACATCTATGGCAAGGCTGCGGAGACTGACGACAAGGGGAATGTTGTCGTGGAAGGCGATACGGACAAGGAGATTGAGTTCAAGGTCTACGACGCCTCCACGGGCATCATCTATCCCGTGGTGAACACCAGCGTTCCTGTCACCTTCGAGGACAACAAGCTGCTGGGCCTCTACGACACCCCCGTGGTGCTCACGGCGACGGACGAGATTGAGCAGAATATCGACCTGGGCAAGGGCTGGAACTGGATGTCGCTGAGCGTGAGCCGCGAGGAGTTCACAGTACCCATGGTCTTCGCGAAGGCGAACGACAAGGTGAATATGGTGAAGGCACAGAAGGGAGTCAAGTACTATTCCAATGGTAACTGGGCTGGAACGCTCAACGCCATGACCAGCGATAAGATGTATGCCGTCAAGACCTCTGACGCGTTGACGCTGTCCGTCACCGGACACCGTGTCGTCACCTCCGCAGCACCCATTACCGTAGGAAGCATGTGGAACTGGGTGGGCTACAACGCCTCCTCGCTGATGAGCGTCACCGAAGCCCTCGCCGGCATGAACCCGCAGGACGGCGACATCATCAAGGCACAGCGCGGACTGGCCTACTACGACAGCGGAGAGTGGCTCGGCTCGCTGCAGACGATGGTACCGGGCAAGGGCTACAAGGTGAAGAGCGTCGTGGCTGCTGACCGCACCTTCTCCTATCCCGAGAAGACCGCAACCGGTGGAGCCTCACGCCTGGCGAAGGGTACACCAGAGGACCAAACGACCCGCTCGCTAAACAACCAGTTCACCCCCGTTGACTATCGCGACTATCCGGCCAACATGGTGCTCATCGCCCAGGCTGTGCGTGACGGTTCACCCGTCGCAAACGTCGAGCTGGGTGTCTTCGCCGGCGACGAGTGCCGCGAGGCCGCTGTCACCGACGAGCAGGGCATGATATACATCACCATCCCCGGCGATGAGCCTTGCGAGCTGACCTTCAGCATCGCCATCAATGGTCAATGTTCAATGGTCAATGGCCAGTCCATCACCTACGAGAACGATGCCGTCATCGGTTCGCCGCGTGCACCGTATGTCATCGACCTCGGCGAGGCCACAGGTATCGCAGAATCGAAAATCGAAAATCTGCAAATCGAAAATACCTATGACCTACAGGGCCGTAAGTTAAATGGTCAAAGGTCTAAGGTCAAAGGTCTACGTAAGGGTGTCTATATCGTGAACGGACAAAAGAAAGTGAAGTAACTATGACCATCAAGCATTTCATAGCAAAGCTGACCCTCAGCCCCTCTCTCTGGAGGGGGCTGTGGGAAGGCCTTTTCCTCCTTCTTGGAAGCACCGGACTCATGGCCCAGACCGATGACCCCTTCGGCGAAGTGAACTACCGCAAGTATGCCGACAACATGAGCGTGACGGCCTTTGTGCGCTTGGTGACCATGTCCGATGGCAAGTGGGTGCCCATCAATGACGAGGCGCTGGGCAAGGGAACCGTCGTGGCCGCGTACTGCGGCGACGAGCTGCGCGGCAAGGACAGTCCCATTGACGATGCGGGCTACACCAACATCGTCTACCTGGACATCTATGGTGACAACAAGGGCGACAAGCTCCACTTCAAGGTCTTCATTCCCGCCGGGAGCGCGGATGCCCCCACCAGCACCACCTCCACAGAAGGCTATGTCATCGAGGTGAACCAGGGACTGACCTACACCAGCGATGCCATCATCGGCACACCCGACCAGCCATACTACATCGATCTGCCCGCTCCCGTCATCACCACCTTCTCCACCGAGGGATGGGGCACCACCTGCCTCCCCTTCAACGCGGAGGTTCCCGATGGTGTCACCGTGTGGAATGTCACCGGCATCAACAACGGCGTGCTTGTCAAGAGCGAGGTTACAGGTAGCATTCTGCCCGCCAACACACCCGTGCTGCTACAAATTCCCCGCCCAGGGGAAGGACGCTTGCAAACAAGCCTCACCTGCCAGTGGCTCTCACGTGTCGCTGACGGTGACATCACCACCGAAGGCAGCATCCTGCTGGGAACCGTCGAGGCAAAGGCCATAGCACCCAACAGTGTACTCACCCTGGGCGTCTCCAGTGAGACGAGCGAGACGGGTTTCTGGCTCTTCCCTGAAACAGAGATTCCCGCGAACCAGGCTTATATCGCTGACTTCCCCGCCGACACGGAGGGTGCCAGTATGGAGGCTGGAGACATCACCACTGGTACTTGGTTTGTTGCGACTGAGACACAACAGACAGGAGTCTACGACCTTCAGGGTCGCAGCTTAGGGACAGGCACTGTGCCGACACGTCTTCACAAAGGCATTTACATCGTGAAGGGACGGAAGAGAATTGAGAATTGAAAATTACGAATATCAGAAGGCCATTCAGAAAAGATTCTGGATGGCTTTTTTATTTCATATTATCAGGTCATTGTGTGCCCCTCATCCGTTAATTCGTTCAAAAACGTCCGTCAATTCGTTCAAAAACATCCGTCAATTCGTTCAAACTATTGAAAGTATTGTAAAATTTTCTTATCTTTGCAGCAAAAATCGGAATGAGACATATAAAAAAGTGTTTTGAGACATTTATCATTAAATAAACCCAAGTCTAATTAAACCTTTAAAATTATGAAAAAGACTACTAAACAATTGGGGCGACGGTGGCGGGTGCCGCTGTCGGCTTCGCTTTTGTGCAAGGCGGCCGGCTCGTCCGGCCAAGTATGGCGGCTCATTGCCGCTGGCGCGTCAGCCCGCAGCCTTTCGCTGCTCGGCATGTTGCTTGTTCTTATGATGTCCTTTGTCCCTCAGGGGGCACATGCGAAGTATAGTCGCGTCGATGATACAGGCTTCTTCTGGGACTATTTCATAAAAGACCTTAAGTACGATGCGGGAACAAACACCGTCACCTTCACTTCGCAATACTGCCATCAATATATGGCTTCTTTCGACGAAGGCTTTTACAGTTCGAGGGGGCTTACCTTCTATGCTCGTAAGGACGGTGCATATCTTTGGGACCAAGGCTGGACAGAGCTGGGCACCATCAAAATAACCAATGGCACCCATGATATTACAATGATATCAAAAGTTGAGAAGGACTTTGATATAGATAATAATATCCCTGCAAAAACTCTTAACGAAGGACTCACAGCAGCTTCTGAGAAGCCATACGGATACAATCACATCAGAACCTTCAAATGGGTGCTTCCAATACAGTGGCGCAACTGTAGAATCTATTTCATGGCAAAGGGTACATGGACTGACAAAGATGGTACGACTGACCCACACGATGTAAATAGTTTAAAGGATGGTCATGTACGCTATGTAGATTCACCCTATACGTTCACGGTGCGCAACATTGACTGGGATGGCGACTACACCATTGCGCCCGACGGCACCGTCACCATTCCCTACAAGTTTAGCGGTTCTGGCAACACGGATGGGTATACGTATATCTATACGAATGTGAACGGCACGCATGATGACAGATGCGGTCAGGTTAAACCTGCAAGCGACTACAGTGCAGGAAAATACACTTTCAAACTGTCAGACATTAACATGAGCTTTCGCAGCGACAACTTCACCATTCAGCCTTATCATCAGTTTAAACACGATAACGACAAGGACAACAACAATGGCGTGGTTTATCACAAAAGGTTTCCATCTGAAGGCGCAAAAACCATTCACAAGCTGCCGAAGGCGACGGAGGTACACGCCTCTTTCGACAAGGAGAAGAACTTTGTGACGCTGAGGTGGCAATCGGACCACACAAACTACTCTACGGGGAACCATGGCACCAAGTGGGCCATCTACCGCGACGGGGAATATGTGGAATCTGTGCTGCAGGATGTTAACAACAACAGGTATTACGATCCAACATCCAAGATTTACACCTTTATCGACGACAAATGTCCCCACAAAGAAGCTGTAAAGTATGAAATTTATTATATATGGAAAGGATGGAATGAGAATACGGACCGGGTGGATGAACTGAAATCGGATTTAACGGAATTTTCCACCGTGAGCACCGTGATTACAGTACCCGTCAGAGACCTGTCAGCAACATCGGAGGACGACCGCATCGTGTTCACATGGAGCACCGACGCCCATCAAGCCAGCTGGGGACATGAGTTTCGCATCTTCGTGGACGACGAGTCGACCCCCATCGCCACCATCAAACCTGCTAAAGACAGTCAGACTGATTTCGCCTGGATTCACCGCTCCACCGACCAGCACCCCGACCGCCAGAGCGGCGTGGAGAACGGCATTGCCTATACGGAGGAGCCTTTGAATGCCTGCAAGCCGCACAACTACCGTGTGGAATGCTGGTACGGCAACGAGAAGATGGATGAGGTCACGCTCCTGAAGCGTGCCATCGGCACCGGCACCCTCTTCTACTCAGCAGATGCCACGAAGGGTGTCTATCCTGGCAAGGTGAAGCTGTCGTGGCATGTCAACCTGCAAGGCTCTACCGACAACAAGACCTACATCATAGATCGTCGCCCCTCTGAAAACGAGAGCGAGCCGTGGGAGACCATCAACACGGGTATGACAAGTCGCGAGGAGCGCCTGACGTGGACTGACGACACACCGCTGCCAGGCGTCTATTACGACTACCGCGTGACGGTGCAGGACAAGTGTGCTGATGGTACTATCATCTCCAACGACACCACTGTTATTGGCTTCGCCCAGACCACGGGTACGGTAAGCGGACGCATCACCTTCGGCTCGGCTGGCACCGCCGTGGCGGGTGTCGACGTGATTGCGCAGCGCGTCGGTGCGTCGGCATCGGGCGACGAGGAGCAGTACCATGCCATGCGCTTCACCGGCACCAACGGAGCCGTCAGCTGGGAATACCCCGATCTCACTTACGCCACGAAGAAATTTGCCACCGACAATTTCTCCATGCAGATGTGGATCTGTCCCGACGAGTTCAACAGCGTCTGGTTCGCACGACTGCAGGGTGAAAACAAGGGCTTGGGCATGAGCGATGGAGAGCTGTGGTTCTGCGACGGCAAGAAAAACTATAAATTCGGCCTCTACCTGAAGAAGGGCAGGTACAACCACGTGACGCTGACCCGCCAGGGAACCACGCTGACCTGCTATCTGACAGATCTGGACGAAGACGGCAACCCCACGGTACAATCAGCCACACAGTCCCTTTCTGGCAATTTGGCTTTCGCCGAAACGTCCGAGCTTTCGACCTTCACGTTGGGCTACTTCAAGGGCTATGTCGATGACTTCCGCCTGTGGACGAAGTGCCTCACCAAGGACGAGATACTTGAGAACTTCGACCATCTGCTCGTAGGCAACGAGAAGGGACTGGAGACCTACTGGACCTTTGACGAGGGTCTGCGCCGGCAGTTCTTCGACTCTTCGCGCACAGGCACCGCCTATCACAATCACCACGGCAAGATGGGCAGTAACACCGAGCCGGCCAACTACACCCCCACTGCACTGAAGCTGAAGGCCAAGACCGACCTCGATGGCAACTACATCATCCAGGGCGTGCCGTTCAGCGGCGAGGGCACTACCTACGCCATCATTCCCCAGCTGGGCATCCACGAGTTCAACCCCACGCAGCAGCTGCGCTTCGTGAGCAACAATTCGCTGGTACACAACGCCACCGACTTCACCGACATCTCGTCGTTCCCCGTTAGCGGCAAGATATTCTACTCCGGCACGAATTATCCCGTTGAGGGCGTTATTCTCTATGTTGACGGTACGATATGTACCAAGAACGGCGAGGTGGTCACTACCAACAGCTACGGTGAGTTCACCATCAGCGTGCCCATCGGCAACCATTACATCCAAGTGAAGAAAGATGGTCATGTGTTTGTAAACAACGGTCGTTTCCCCGAAGATCCGAACGGAACCAATACGGCCACTGAAAACTTCGATAAGAAATGGACGGGCTTGGAGTTCCGCGACACCACACTGGTGAACTTCACAGGCCGCGTGGTGGGAGGCGACATTGAGGGCAACAAGCCTTTGGGTGCAAGACTAAGTAATAACAACATCGGCGTCACTGAGATTATCATCTCTCCGACACTTACCGCGCCAAGCCTTAACGTGATTAAAAAAGGCGATACATCCGTAGACTACCAAAACAACACCGTGACTGTACCAGTGCCCTCTGATACCACATCTATTGAAAGTACTTCATGGCGCGGTGCTGGTGATGATGACTGCCGCAAGATTTTCATCCATACCGACCCGCAGACGGGTGAGTTCTCAGCCCTTGTGCCTCCGTTGATGTATAATGTAGAGGCCATGAAGCTGGTAAACGGTGACAAAATGGTAGTGGGCGCAGCAACAACCATAGATTTGACCAACCCGAATAAGGTGCTGGCAGACACGCTCAAAGCCAAAAATGACACATGCATGTACAAGTACAACGCCAAGCTGGTGCAGGTGTACCATGCTGCTCCTTCCTTCACAGTCACCCAGACACAACCCGGTAATGGGGCTTTCGGCATCGATAGCCTGGAATTCTCTGATGCTTTGGGCAATTATAAAGTCAAAGACATCTTTAGCATCGGGGATAATGGCATCGCCACCTACAAATATGGTAACGACGGCAACGGACATGGCGTACCCCTTTTCATACAGGAAGACAAATATAAATTTTTCCTCCATGGCTTTGAAAAATACGTCAATGCTGACAATGGCAAGGAGGACGAGGTGCCTCTGGCAAACTGTACGGTAACCATCAACAATGCCCTCTCGGCCAGTCAGAGTGTCTTTTTACAGGATGGTGAGGGACATATATCCGGCGAGCTGGACGGACTGATGAGCAACCAGCTGAAACTGGATAGCCTTGGCCGCGCCGAATACGTATGGAAGGCTGGCCTACCGAATATTTCTTCGCCCTACACGCGTACTATAACGATGAATTACAACATCAACGGTAAAAGTTACGACTGGAAGCTGGGCGATGCTGTTGGCATCAAGGGCATCGTCCTCGGTGACCTGCCTTCTGGCAACAACTTCGTCACCAGCGGTCCCGACCAGCTGCTTACTATTCTTCGCGACCCCCCAGGATCGGGTTCCTCGGCTGAATGGAGCTATGGCACTGTACATACGACCACTACCCTCGAAGGAAAAACATGGTCGGAGGGTTTCGAGGGAGGTGTGACTATGCATTTCGGCCTTGGTCTTGGAAAATTTGATGGTGCCAGTGGTGTAGGAGCGGTAACTGGAGTGGTTCAATATATTGATGCCGTTGACGACCAGACAATTTATGCTCTCTTGGAAAACGAAGGTGAGGATTCGAAAACAACCGTATCCTCACTCTCCATCACGCATACCGTCGCCACTTCCGACGACTCTGACTACGTAGGCGACCAGGGCGATGTGTTCATAGGTGCCGCCACCAACATCATCTTTGGCGATGCCCGTCACTTGGGTTTCCAAAAGGACGGCGACGGAGGCTATGACCTGGGGATTAGCGAGATACTGGTTACTGGCCTTGATTTCAAGACCACGTTTAACTATACGCAAAGCTACATCGAAAAGACCTTGATGCCAAACCTAGAGAAACTGCGCGCAAGCCTGTTGACCAGAGACGGCTATCCTGTTTCGCAAGATATCATAAATAAATTCAAGAACACAAAAGACCGTGCCGTTTACTTCTCAAAGGTGGCACCCGACGATGAGCATTTCGGAGAAGAGAACTACTACTATGCCTTCTGCCCGTCTAACGTGTCGTGGGCAGATCTGGATAATATGACAGAGAAAATCAAGGACGGAATTAAAAATAAAACACTGTGTGCTGACAGCGTCAAGTGGATCAATATGCAGTTGACCAACTGGAAGAAATATCTTGCCTTGAACGAAAAGGAAAAGGTGGAGGCTTTCGATAACCGTAATGACAGGAACAAGGTGAAGAGTTATGACAACTATTCGTTCGATGCCGGAACATCCGTCTCACACTCGGTAGAGACGAGCAACTCGACAGTCACCAGCTATGAGTGGACCTGCGCAGCAGGACTGCTGCTCGAAAACGAGTTCGGTAATAATTGGAACAAATTCGGAATCGAAGCTCATTTCCACAACGAGGCTATGGGAGGTAAACATTACTCTGAGGAGACAGAAAACGACACCATCCAGTCTTACTCCTATACATTGGCCGAGGAAGGCAGCGATGCCATTTCGGTGGATGTCTATAAGTATGGAGCCTACGGTCCCATCTTCCGCACCCGTGGCGGACAGACCAGCGCACCTTACGAAGGCGAGGTGTTGACAAGGTATTACGAAAAAGATAAGCACGTCATCATGGAGGGCACCATGCAGATTGAGGTGCCAACGCTTTATGTCGACAATGCCGAAATAAGCGACATTCCCTCTGGCTCCGCCGCCAACTACACCCTGCGATTAGGCAATGAGAGCGAGATAGGCGAAGACGTGGTCTACAAGCTCTATATGCTCGACGAGACGAACCCCGACGGCGTCCAACTGAGCGTCGACGGCAAGGTGCTGACTGCTGAGGGACGACTTATCAAGGTGCCTGCCAACCAGACACTCACCAAGACACTGCAACTCAGGCAGACGAATACCAGCATCCTCGACTACCTAGGCAACAATGATGCAGACAACGAGCTCTATCATAAGGGTATCGGCATCGCTCTTGCCTCGGAGTCACAACCTGAGGACATTGCCTCCATTGTCTACCTCAAAGCACACTTCACACCGTCGTCATCGCCTGTGACGCTGGCTCTGTCGAACTCGACGCTGAACACGCAGACAGGCTCCAGCCTGACATTTACATTCTCCGACTTCGACCGCAACTACCACAACCTGAAGGCCTTCCGCATACAGTACAAGAGGCAGGGGGCTACCGACTGGGCGGTGCTGAAGGAGTATGTGCTGAATGATGCCGACCTGAATGGCAACAACGAAAAACTACCTGACCAGGGGGCCAAGGTTACCTACACGCTGCCCATGTCAACATTCTCTGACGGCGACTATATGTTCCGCGTAGTCTCAGCCGCCACCTACGGCAATGGCGAGGTCTACCGCTACAGTGAAGAGCTGTCCCTGGTGAAGGATATGCAGCGTCCTCGTCCGCTCGGAACGCCTGAGCCTGCCGATGGCGTGCTTGACATCGGCGACGACCTGAGCATTCAGTTCAATGAGACTATCCTGAAGGGCGAACTGACACCGGAACTCAACTTCCTGATAACTGGTGTGCTCAACGGCGCAGAGATTGCCCATGAGACTGCCCTGAGCGTGAGCAGCGGTTCAGTTACCGAGGCCGCTGCAGCCACTGAGGCGAGCATCAACCTTGCAGACAAGGACTTCAGCATCGATGCGTGGGTGAACATCAACGGCTCCGGCACGTTGCTCAGCCACGGAAAAGGCACGAACAAGCTGACCGTGGGCACCAGCAGCGACGGTAAACTGGAAGTGACCATCGCCGGCAACACCTATACATCTGTTAATAGTGTGCCTAAGGACGAATGGGCGTTTCTCTCGATGAACGTAACCGCCGACGGAAAGCTGAACATCACCATGGCCACCGCCAATGAGACCACGAAGTTCTTCACCGATGAGCCTGTAGCCACCTACTCTGGCAACGGCCCGCTGAGCGTAGGCTGCGGTTTAGACGCTGCCATCCACGAGTTGCTGCTCTGGGACGAGGCCCACGACCTGGCCACGGCATTGGCCAACCGCTCGAAGTCGAAGAACCCATCAACACGCCACCTCATCGGCTACTGGAAGATGGACGAAGGCGAGGGCACGAGCATCCGCGACTACGCCCGTAGCCGCAACATGGCCATGCCTAACGAGACATGGTACCTGAACAATGAGAACAAGGCCGTCAACCTCGACGGCGACCACTATGTCAGCATCAACGCAGCATCGCTGCCCATTACGGAATATGACGACTACGCCGTTGAGTTCTGGATGCGCGGCGACAAGCAGACGGGCGAGGCCCAGCTCATGCAGATGGGCGAAGTGGCCCTCTCTGTCAATGCCGACGGACAGCTGCAGCTCACCGGCAAGGGTGCCAGCAGTGCTACGACGCAGCCTAATTCTCAATTCTCAATTCTCAATTCTCAATTGCTCGACAACGCCTGGCACCACATCGCACTGAACGTGCTACGACAGGGAGCCGCCGCCGTCTATGTCGATGGCAAGCGCTGCCTGACCACCAACGCTGCCAACGTGGGTGGCATCAATGGCGACAGGCTCGTCATCGGTGCTCGCCGCACTTACGACGCTACGGTCGGAGGTGCTGACAACTACACCTACGACAAGGCCTTCAAGGGCGAAGTGGATGAGGTGCGCGTATGGGGCGCTACGATGAACGGCGACCTGATAGCCAAGAACCGCAAGGTACGCTTCACAGGCAGCGAGCCAGGTCTCATCGCCTACTATCCCTTCGAGACTAAGACGCTCGACACCTATAACCAGATAGTCACTGTCGGCACTGCTAAAGACCTCACCAGCAGCGGACTTAGCGCAGAACTAAAGTCTCTGAACTCTCAACCCTCAACGCTCAACTATGCCGATAATGCTCCTGCCCTGCGTACGAAGCCCATTGAGACCAACGTCAACTTTACTTATGTCACTTCCGACGATAAGATTGTCATTGAGATTGATGAGGATCCCGCTACCATCGAGGGCTGCACGCTGAATCTTACCGTCCGCTCCATCCGCGACTTAAACGGCAACTACTCTGAACCCGCCGTGTGGTCGGCCTTCGTCAACCGCAAGGAGCTGGAATGGCAGGACGATGCCCTGAGCCTCACACTGCCTGTGGAGACCAGCAGCACTATTACTGCCACCATCGTCAACAAGGGCGGCAAACAGCAGATGTGGACCCTCGACGGTATGCCTTCATGGCTGCAGGCCAGCACCGAGTATGGCACCACGAACCCGAGGAGCGAGACCACGGTGACCTTCACCGTCAGCCCCGCAACGCCCATCGGCAAGTATGAGGAGACCATCTACCTGAAGGGCAACGACGGCATCGAGACACCGCTCACCATCAGCGTGAAGGTGACAGGCGACGAGCCGATGTGGAGCGTGAACCCCAGCGACTACGACGAGACGATGAACGTTATCGGCAACCTCTTCATCTTGGACATTCCGAGTGAGGACAGCGATGACATAGTGGGAGCCTTCATCAAAGGCAAGTGCCATGGTGTGGCAAAGCCAGAATACAAACAGCGGTATGACGGCTACTATATCACCATGGACATCTATGGCAACGACAGTGTCAAGAACGAGCCTATTGAGTTCAAGGTCTACGATGCATCGACAGGTATCATCTATCCCGTGGTGAATACGTACCAAGACAAGAAGGCCGAACCGTTCACTATCGGATTCAATGCCAATGACCTCGTGGGACTATATGCCACACCCACCAAGTTCAGTGCCACCGACGAGATAGAGCAGAACATCAACTTAAACAAGGGATGGAACTGGATGTCACTGAGTGTGAAGCCTAACGTGTTCACCGTCGAGAACGTCTTCTCCAAGGCCAACGGAAAGGTGGAATACGTCAAGAACATTGAAAAGAGCACAGAGTTCGATGGCGAAATCTGGATTCAGAAGTCAGGAGGCGACTCCGAAGCAACGCTTACCAATATGGACAACCGCGAGATGTACGTCGTACAGGCCAACGAAGCACTGACGCTCAATGTCACCGGACACCGCGTGAAGAGCAGCGAGGAGCCCATCACCGTGAAGGATGGATGGAGCTGGGTGGCCTTCAACGGTCTCTCCGTGATGAGCCTCGACGAGGCACTGGCCGACATGCAGCCGCAGGATGAAGAGATCATCAAGGGACAGCGCGGCGTGGCCTACTACGACGACCACGAGTGGAGCGGCTCGCTGAAGCAGCTGACACCCGGCTTGGGTTACAAGATCCAGGGTAAGCAGGCTCGCACCTTCACCTATCCCACGAAGACCGCTACCGGTGCCGCCTCACGCATGGCGCAGCCCGCCCTAAACGACCAAACGACCCGCTCGGCCCAACAGGACGCTTGCGGAGCCAGTCGGAGCAAGAACTCCCTGAACAACCAGTTCACCCCCGTTGACTATCGCAACTATCCCGCCAACATGGTGCTCATCGCCCAGACTGTGCGCGACGGTTCACCCGTCGCAAACGTCGAGCTGGGTGTCTTCGCCGGCGACGAGTGCCGCGAGGCCGCTGTCACCGACGAGCAGGGCATGATATACATC
>JAEEGL013738453.1_pt1 | contig 20816 bp, 17 predicted proteins | sample 9134231 | NCBI WGS metagenome assembly JAEEGL01 (sample SAMN16246548, study PRJNA631951) | gut metagenome | biome: gut microbiome; feature: rumen; material: fiber-attached | host: Bos | place: Iran: Karaj | collected 2018-10
CGGGATCGTGGCCGAGAACCCCGATCTCAAGCCGCTCCTGTCGGTGAGGCCGGAGGAGCGCGTGGCGGAGTTCGTCGAGGCCCGCAGGGCCAAGGCCCGTGAGAGGATCTCGATGGAGGAGAAGAAGGCGGACCCGGTCCATGAGAAGTTCTCGGAGGTGCTGGTGCTGGACAGGCAGTTCCGTGCCCTGGCCGATGATTACGAGAGGTTCCAGTACGTCATGAAGATCGCACGCAGGCCCGGCAACGACGCCTTCAAGAAATCGGTCCTCCGGCCTGACGGCGGTGGGTTCTCGATGGACCAGATAAGGCGCGTGCTGTCGATATGTGAGGAGAAAACCGGCGAGTCCTCTCCCGAGACGAAGCAGATGACCTTCAAGCAGTGAGATCACTTGTAGAACTGCTGGATCGACTTCTCCGCCCAGGGGTACTGGGACATGTATTCCCCGTAGAAGTTGTTGAACGCGTTGGGCACACCCTTGAGGTAGTCGTAGGCGTCGCAGCTGAAGTTGTCGGGGATGACGGAGTACTCGCTCCTGTCGAGGTTCACGATGGATCCGGCGTTCACCTCGTCGAGGGTCTTCTGCAGCTCCTTGACGATCTTGGTGAGGTAATCCTGGGACTTCCTGGTGAAGGCCTCGTCCTGGAGCAGCACGCTGCACAGCTCCTTCCTGGTCACGGCGGAACCCTTGCGGTCCACCAGGTAGGCGAGGAGCTCCTTGGCGGGTTTCCTGGAGAAGTGCAGGGTCTCGCCGTCGACGAAGAGCTCGAAGTTGCCGAAGGTGCGGACGAAGATGCGGCTGTTGGGGGTCTCCACGGGGTTGCGGAGGTTCTCCAGCTCCTTCCTGACGAGACGCACCGAGACGGGCTTCATGATGTATCCGCTGGCGTGCATGGAGAAAGCGTCGGACGCGTACTCGGAGTAGCCGGTGGAGAAGACGATGTTGACGCGGACGTTGATTGCCTTGAGCTTCTTGGCCAGGTCCAGTCCGGACATGGTCGGCATGCGGATGTCCAGGAAAGCGATGTCGGGAGGGTTCTCGGCCGCATAGTTCAACGCCTCGGTGGGGGAGTTGAAGGCCTTGATCTCGGCATCCTTCTCGCATTCGCTGATCGCCGCAACGAGGACCTCTAAGGCATCCTTCTCATCGTCTACTGCAAGTATTCTCATCTTCTCTCATCTCTCAGTTTGTGGTTTCCTTCGGTATCGTGACCTTGACCACGGTCCCGTGGCCGATCTCGCTTCTAATCTCCATGGTCCCGTCGGACATCTCCTCCAGGCGCTGTCTTACGTTGGCGAGTCCGACGTGGCTCCTGTCGTCGTCCACGATGGGTTTCGTGACATCGAATCCGACCCCGTCGTCGGATACTGTTATGACATGTCCGTGGCCGGTGCTGCGTGTGGATATCCTCACCGTGCCGCCGTCCTCCTTGACCGTGATTCCGTGCTTGATGGCGTTCTCCACCAGCATCTGCAGCGTGAGCGCGGGTATGTTGAAGGACGTATCACGGATGTCGTAGCGGACGTTTAACTTTTCCTTGAACCTGAGCTTCTCGAGGTCCACGTAGGTCCTCACGTGCTTCATTTCGGTGGCGAAGGGCACGGTCTTGGTGACCCCGAGTGTCTTGAGGTTCCCGCGCATGTACGCGGAGAAGTGCTGCAGGGCCTCCACGGTCTCCGGCGGGTTGCCCTCTATGTTCTTGATGGAGTTCAGGGTGCGCTCCAGGACCTCCGGCTGGATGTGGGCGACCATCATGGAGACCCTCTGCTCGGTGATGACAGCGTCCTTCCTGGTGATCTCCTGTCCCCTCTCCACGTAGAAGTTCCCGTAGATGAGGATGAGGGAGAACAGCATGGCGATGTACACGATCTGCATGCCGTAGGCCGTGTACTGAACGATGGATCCCACCAGCGGCATCAGGGTGTAGCTGTAGAGACCGATTTTCTTCCTGAATCCCTTCACGTAGCGGTGGACCGCCAGGGCGTTGAGGGCAATCAGGCCCAGGGGCGCTATCAGAGACAGCCAGTAGGTGGGTGCGCGCGAGTACAGGCCGGTGGTCTCGTCGACCGTGAACACGAACTCCGTGACGGGGTTGGTGAGGATGATCGCCATACCCACCGCGAACAGGGAGTAGTACGTGACCTCCACCCAGTAGAGGCTCTTGTCCTTGACGTCCGTGAGGTGCTTGATGTACAGCCAGAATGTGACGAGGACGACCAGGACGAATCCGTAGTTGTAGTAGTTGATGATCCTGTTGAAGACCACCTGGTTGGGGTTCCCGTCCACCACCCAGGCCTCGAAATCCCAGAAGAGCAGCATGGCCTCGAGGGTGATGAACGCCATGAAGTAGATGGTGCCGATGTTGATGCGGTGGTCGAAGAGGATGGTTATGAACAGGATGATGCAGACGGATATCCCGAAAAGGTCCATGGACTGGTTGACCAGGACGTAGTAGGGGTGCGTGGAATCGAGGCCTATGGTGAACTGCCTGCTCGCAACGATGAGCATCAGGATGAGTACCGCCATGGAGACGTAACCCACCAGATTCCAGTCCGACACCTTGACCATCCGCAGCCTCCGCGGACTGAATTAGGTTACGCGTTAATATTTTTTATTTTTTTAAAGCGAGTTTGGCAGTCTTGTTGAGGAGGCCGTACTTAATGCGGAACGACATGTCGTCGGAGACCTCCACCTGGGTGACCCCGGTCATGGAGTCTATGCCGGAGTTCCTCACCAGGACGGTGATGTCCTGCACGCCGTAGGGTACGTGCATGTAGACCGTCTCCCCGGCCCTGCCCTCGGCGAGCATCTCGTCCTTGATCCCGAAGATGAAGGTGCTGCTGCTTCCGAATCTCTTGGGCGGGTTGCATTCGATGGTGAGGATTGCGGTCTCGGCCATGGCAGGGTCATGGGGATTCTGCTTTATAGATTGGGGTGGATGTCCCGGCATGAGCTGCCCCGAGACCTTCGACGATGCCCAGAGGAACGTGTACGAGCGTGCCGAGGGCGGAGACGCGGAGGCCATGTTCCTTCTCGCCTCCTTCTATCATAACGGCGACAACGTGCCCGTGTCGGAGACCGAGGCCTTCTCCTGGTGCAGGAGGGCGGCCGAGGCCGGCAGCGTCAACGCCATGAACAACCTCGGTTCCCTGTACGGGAGCGGGGTCGGCGTAAAGCAGTCCTTCGAGGAGGCCGTCCGCTGGTTCTCCAAAGCGGCCGATCTGGGTATGGCGGATGCGCAGTACAATCTGGCGGTCATGTACAACCGCGGGCTGGGCGTGGAGCAGGACACCGTGAAGGGCGCCGAGCTCCTCTGCAAGGCCGCGCAGCAGGGTCACGAGCCCGCCATGGATGAGCTCGCGAGGTTATACCGCAGCGCCCAGGAATGAACCGGATGTTTTTTTGACATTTGCCGGTAATGTGTAATAATTCAACACACGTTTATATAGTACTATATATACTCACCCGCGGAGATTATAGTATGTCTTTAACTTCCGAACTTAAAGTGGCCGCCAACGTAGGCCGTGATTTTGCCAATATTTACGTGAACGAGGCCCTCGAGAACATCGAGAAGACCGTGATGACCCTCTACTTCCTGGACAAAGGCGTGCGTTTCAAGCATTATGTATTCGTGCTCGCCGGCAACCGCACCAGGATGACCGTGGAGCAGCTCGGATCCGGCAGGTATGTCTGCGAGGCCACCCAGTACGCGGGAGAGGAGAAGCTCACCGCCGAGATCGAGTTCGAGGTCCCCGAGTTCATCGGCGTCGACACCGGTCTCGACCTTTCCGAAATCTCCCTCCGCTGAGGATTTCCAAACACAACCCGGGCGGGGAGACCCGTCCGGCCACCCATTGTTTTTATCCGCCGAAGCGGATTCCCGTTCCGATAAAATGGAAGACACCGTGATTTACTACTCGGGAAGGAACATCCGCAACCTGGTCAGGCTGGCGGACAGGGACGACGACGCGGATGCCATGTTCGAACTCGGCTACCGCTACTACTTCGGATACGGTGTCAGGCACAACATCGGGAAGGCGCTGCTGTGGTTCTACAACGCCGCCATCCGCGGCGACGCCGACGGCTGCTACATGATGGGCACCATGCTCTCCTGCGGGGAGGGAGTGGAGCTCGACGATGAGGAAGCAGTCTACTGGTTCCTCCAGGCCGCCGATCTGGGACACCTCGATTCCATGAACGAGCTCGGCATCATGTTCGCCGAGGGATACGGGGTCGAGAAGGACATGGCAATCGCCAGGGAGTGGTGGCAGAAGGCCGCCGACGCCGGATCCGAAGAGGCTCAGGAGAACCTCGAGCGCTCCGCCTGAACCCCAATCCCCAGTTTCCTGGGGACCAAACCATTTCATTCATTTTTATCAAGTTGGCATTATATACCATGTTCTCGATGTTTCCCTATGCAGCGCGATTACATCTACGGGGAGAAGGCGGCACTGGTCGTCGTAGACCCGCAGCGCAAGTTCACACTCCCCACCGACGATTGGGAGGAGATCCGCGGAAGGACCGTCCCGGAGATCAACCGTTATGCACGTCTGTTCCGGGAGCACGGTATGCCGGTCATCTTCATAGCGTTCCAGGGTCCCGCCCACATCCCTTATCCGGGTGACGACGGCGACGAGTGGCTCCAGGGAATCGAGACCGAACCCACCGACATAGTGGTCAAGAAGGAGAACATGAGCTGTTTCAAGGAGACCGAACTGGCCGACGTGCTCACCAAAGCAGGCGTCGACCACGTGTTCCTGGCCGGTATGCTGGCGGAATTCTGTGTCACCGCCACCTATTTCTCCGCCATCGAGCGCAACTTCGGGGCCGTCATCCTGCCCTCGGCGATCATCGCCTACAGGCCGGAGGGGCTGGAAGCGGACAAGGTCCTCCTCAACTGGACCTCCGACGACGTCCTGATGGCATACATGGAGCACAGGCAGGGCCCGCCGCCCGAGATCTTCTGATCCTTTTCCAAACCCATTCGGCAGGGTCTCCCTGCCGCCTTTTTACACACCGATTCTGACTGAGGTCTGGGTCATTCCGTCGATTCACTTTCAACCGAAATTGGATTTATTTGCTAATAATTTGTTAGCAAATACTTAATATATAAAAGGCGATATCGTCCGCACATGGAGCACTTCGACCGTTACACCTCCCTGTCGGATGAGCGTACGCTGGAGCTATTGGCGTACATCCGCAGCTGCGGCGGTGAATGTTCTACGGTCGAACTCAGAAAGGTGGTGCCCAACTACCCGACCCTGAAGGAGAGACTCGATTGGATGGCGGAGGACGGACTGATCGACAGTTCGCGCGTCTACGCACCCGTCAAGAAGACCACGGTCTCCGTCACGGATCTGGGCCGGAAGGTCATATCGGCACTGTCCTTCGGATACGGCTCCATATCCATGCGGTACGCGGATCCCGTCATGAGATGTCTTTCCAGGGGTGGGAAGGTCCACTATGCGGACCTCCTGAAGAACGTCTCTAACCAGAGGGCTCTAGAGAAGCTCCTCTCGGCATTGGAATCGGACGGATTGATCACCCGCGGCGTGGAGACAGAATCATATCGCGCCAAGTTCGCCCTGGCCACCGAAGAGGGGGTCAAGGTCGGCAAAGGCTTTGCAAAGGCATATCGCATAATCAGAAAAACAGCTTGAAGGGATGCAGAAGATGTTCATAGATTTCGTTGATGAGAGCGTACGCAACAGATTGGTGAAAGCGGTGGAGATCGCCAGGAAGCACAAGACGATGCACCTGTTCACCCATTATGACGCCGACGGCATGGCATCCGTGTCCATCATCCGCACAGCTCTGCAGAGGGCCGGAATCGAATGCACCTATCAGGCCTTCACCACCCTCGGGCACCGCGAGATGGAATCCGTCCGCAATGTGCCAGCAGTCTGTTTCATCATGACCGACATGGGTACCAGCTTCCTCCCGGAGATGGCCGACTACCAGTGCGACTGCGTGGTCCTCGACCACCATCAGATCCCTGATAACTACGACCTCGACCAGGAGGGGAAGGTATTCGTCAGCTGCTGGCTGGCGGGAGTGAGCGGGGCCCATGACGCCTGCGCATCCACCATGGCGTTCCTCTTCGCCATGGCCATGGACGAGTCCAACTTCGACCTCGCCACCGTGGCCGTGGCGGGAATGATGGGCGACAACCAGCACCGTCCCGTCTTCAGCGGGTACAACAAGGTCATCGTCGACGAGGCCGTTTCCCGCGGGCTCATCAAGACCATGGATTCCATCGTCCCCGTGGGCAATGTCTACGAATCGGTCATGTTTACCATAGATCCCTATCTCGACGGCATCACCGGCGTCCCCGACTCCGTCAGGGATTTCCTTTTCGGATTGGGATACAACACGACCTCCTCGCTCAAATTCGGGGATTCGGAATCGGCCGCACGTCTCGACGAGGCCATAATTGCAAAACTGAGGGAGAAATCCGTCGACGAGGACGTCATCTCCCGTCTCGTCCGCAAACGTTACTATCTTACCGATTTCGAGTGCGACGCCCAGCTGCTCTCCGACACCATCGATGCCTGCGGCAGGACCGATGCGGCCGCCATGGCCATGAAGGTGATTGACAGCCGCGATCTCATGGCGGGCCGCGGAGCCTACATCGAGTTCCGCAGGCAGCTGCTAGCCATGCTGTTCGATGCAATCGAGCACATGACCCCGCTGGAGAACATCCGCTACTTCATGTACAGTTCCCGCGGATACGGAGGGCTGGTCTCCGCCACCCTCATCAAGTACTGGGAGAAGAGCGATATGCCCATCATAGCCCTGCTCGACGCAGGGGACGAGTACGACATATCCTCCCGTTGCTCCGCGGAGATGGAGAAGAGGGGCATCAACATGGGAGATGCCATGAAGGCCACCGCCATCGCGAATTCCGGAGAGGGAGGGGGACATTCCAACGCCGCCGGCGGAAGGATCCCGAAGGATTCCCTCGCCAAGTTCCTCAAGGATATCGATTGGACGATAGGGATGCAGAAGCAGTGATTTCCGCCCCCAATCTTCAACTTTCTTTCTGAATTCCCTATAATAGAGGGCACCTTTTGCCTGTTTTATTTACCTACCTACTTAGTAGGTAGGAATATATACTAGCGTTGTATTGGAGTATGTAAGGTAACATGACCGACAACAAATACAGACTCGAGACCCTGCAGGTACATGCAGGACAGGAAAACCCCGACCCCGCCACCGACGCCCGTGCGGTGCCGATCTACATGACCACCTCCTATGTTTTCAAGGACTCCGCCACCGCGGCCGGAAGGTTCGCGCTCTCGGAACCCGGGAACATCTACACCAGGCTCATGAATCCCACCTCCTCCGTGTTCGAGGAGAGGATCGCGGCCCTGGATGGGGGAATCGCCGCCCTTGCCACCGCCTCCGGCTCCGCGGCGATTACCTACGCCATCCAGAACATCGCCCTCGCCGGGGACCACGTGGTCTCCTCCACCAACGTGTACGGCGGAACCAACAACCTCCTGGCCAACACCCTCAGGGAGCAGGGAATCGAGACCACCTTCGTGGACCCCTCCGACCCCGAGAACTTCAGGAAGGCCATCAGGCCCAACACCAAGCTCCTCTACACCGAGGTCCTCGGCAACCCCAACTCCGATGTCGCTGACATCGAGGCCATCTCCAGGATCGCACACGAGAACGGCATCCCGCTCATTGTGGACAGCACCTTTACGCCTCCTTCGGTGTTCCGTCCCATCGAGCACGGGGCCGACATCGTGGTGCACTCCGCCACCAAGTTCATCGGCGGACACGGAGTGGCCATGGGAGGGGTCATCGTCGACAGCGGTAACTTCGACTGGGCCCAGAACGACAAGTTCCCCACGCTCTCGAAACCCAACCCCTCCTACCACGGAGTGGTGTTCACCGAGGCCGTCGGGAAGGCAGCGTTCGTGGTGAAGATCAGGACCACGCTCATGAGGGATCAGGGGGCCGCCATTTCCCCCTTCAACTCCTTCCTGCTGCTGCTGGGACTGGAGACCCTCTCCCTGCGTACCGAGCGCCACATCGAGAACGCCCTCAAGGTCGTCGAGTACCTGAAGAACCACCCTCTCGTCGAGAAGGTCAACCATCCCTCCCTTGAGACCGGTGCCAAGAAGGCCCTCTACGACCGCTACTTCCCGAACGGCGGAGGTTCCATCTTCACCTTCGAGATTAAGGGCGGGGCCAAGGAAGCGAAGAAGTTCACCGAGTCCCTGAAGCTGTTCTCCCTCCTGGCGAACGTGGCCGATGTGAAATCCCTGGTGATCCACCCCGCATCCACCACCCATTCCCAGCTGGAGGAGAAGGAGCTGCTGGCAGCCGGCATCAAGCCCAACACCGTGCGCCTCTCCATCGGAACCGAGCACATAGACGACATCATCGCGGACCTCGAACAGGGATTCGCCAAAATCAAGGAGTGACAACATGCTTTACAAGTCGATAGACGACACCATCGGCGGAACCCCCCTGGTCGAGCTGAGTAACATAGAGAAAGAGTACGGACTGAAAGCCAAGATCTTCGGAAAAGTGGAGTTCTTCAACCCTGCTGGGTCTGTGAAGGACCGTATCGCCAAGGCCATGATCGACGATCTCGAGAAACAGGGCAGGATCAACAAGGACACCGTCCTCATCGAGCCCACCTCCGGCAACACCGGAATCGCCCTTGCCTCCATCGCCACCGCAAGGGGATACAAGATCAAGATCGTCATGCCCGAGACCATGTCCATCGAGCGCAGGAAGCTCATCAAGGCCTACGGAGCCGAGCTGGTGCTCACCGAGGGTGCGAAAGGAATGAAAGGAGCGGTGGCCAAAGCGGAGGAGCTCTCCAAGGAGATCCCCAACTCCGTCATCCCCGGACAGTTCGTGAACCCCGCCAACCCCGAGATCCACTTCAGGACCACCGGCCCCGAGATCTACAAGGACCTCGACGGCAAGGTGGACATCCTCGTGGCAGGAGTCGGAACCGGAGGAACCCTCTCCGGAGTCGGGAAGTACCTGAAATCCAAGAACCCCAACGTCAAGATCGTGGCGGTGGAGCCCAAAGGCTCGCCCCTGCTCTCCGAAGGCAAGACCGGTCCCCACAAGATCCAGGGAATCGGCGCCGGTTTCATCCCCGACACCCTCGACCAGAGCATCTACGACAGCGTGATCGCCGTGGAGGACGCCGATGCCTTCGCCAACGGCCGCCTGATCGGAAAGAAGGAAGGATTCCTGGTCGGTATCTCCGCAGGTGCCGCGCTCACCGCAGCGCTGCAGTTGGCAAAGGATCCCGCGAACGAGGGCAAGAATATCGTCGCCATCTTCGCCGATACCGGGGAAAGGTACTTATCGACTGCACTTTTTGAGGAGTGATATATGGGAACCTTCATTTCCACCAAAGGGAGATACGCGATCCGCCTCCTCATCGACCTTGCCGAGCATGCCGATGGGGAGAGGATCCCGTTAAAGGATGTGGCTGAGAGGCAGTGTATCTCCCTGAAGTACCTTGAGACCTTCATGCCCAGCCTCGTCAAGGCGGGCCTCGTTTCCGGTTCCCACGGGAAGGGAGGAGGCTACACCCTCCTCCGTTCCCCTTCCGACATCATGATCGGCACCGTCCTCAGGGTTACCGAGGGTTCCATCGCCACCGTCGCCTGCCTGGAGAACGGGGGAGTGGAGTGCGAGCGTGCCGCCTACTGCAAGACCCTCCCGATGTGGAGGAAGCTCGACAGCCTCATCACCGAATACCTCGACAGCGTGTCCCTGCAGGACCTAATCGACGGGACCTCGGGCAGCCAGCCGGCGTGTCCGTATGATGTACTTCCCGAGGATTCCAGCCAGCTCTGATGATAAGATTATTCGGAGTCTGGCACTATTGTTTCTACGCTCTCGGGGAAGATGTCTTCGGGGTCTATCGCGGAAGAGCGGAGTATCGCTTTTCTCAGGCCCGTGCATCCTTCGAAGGCATCCGCTTCTATCTCCACCACCGATTCCGGGATGTCTATCTCTCCGAGGGAATGGCAGCCTCTGAACGCCGCCGAGTCGATGGTGACGAGTCCTTCGTTGAGTTTTACCGATTCCAGGGATGCACAGGATTCGAAGGCCATAGGGCCCAGGTATTCCAGGTTCTCCGGAAGCTCTATCTCCCTTATCCCCGAGCCCTTGAACGCCCTCTCGTTGATCCGCTCGACCGACGCGGGCATCCTCACGGTCCTCAGGGAAGAGCATCCTTCGAAGGCACCGAACTCGACGGTCTCCAGGTCCTCGGGCAGGACGACCTCCTCCAGGGAGGAGCATCCGCAGAACATCTCCCCCTTCAGGATCCTGTCCCTGAAGCGCACTCCGTGGCGGGCCTCCTCGTGGGCGATGGTGACCGAACGAAGCTCCCTGCAGTCTTTGAAAGCAGCGACATCGATGGATCTCACCGAAGCGGGGATGACGACCGAGGCGATCCTGCTGCCGCGGAAGGCATCCCTCCCGATCTCGACCACGGAATCGGGCATGGTGAATGCACCTTCGGTGCCGCCGGGCACGGATATGAGCACGGAGCGGGGACGGTTGTAGAGGACACCGTCCGCCGAGGAGTACACGGAGCTGAACGGGCTCACCTCTATCTCCTTCATGGAGGAGCATCCCGCGAAGGGATTGCCCGCCACACGGAGCACTTTCTCGGTGAGGGAAATCCTCACCAGCGATGAGCAGCCGAAGAACGCCCTCTCACCCACGGAACGGAGGACCGGCGAGGTCTCGAAGGATATCAGCGATGAGCATCCCTCGAAGCAGCTGTAGTCGATGACCTCCACGCATCCTCCGAGGACGACCCTCCTCAGTTTCACGCAGTCCTCGAAGGCGTATCCGCCTATGGACCTCAGGTGGCGCCCGAACCTGACCTTCTCCAACGACCTGCAGGAGCAGAAAGCGAGAGCATCGATGTGCTCCACCGAATCGGGGACGTCGATCTCCACCAGGTCCGAGGTATGGAAGGCCTCGGGGCCGATGGATGTAATGTTGCCTTCGAATGATACCCGGGTGAAGTCCTCGTAGTACCACGGGATGTCGAGCCTGTCCTTCTCCTCGTCGCGGAGGAAGGTCATGTCCCCCTTGCCGCGCAGATAGAGGGTGTCGTCACGGATCTCCCAAGAAATGTCCGCTCCTTCGAAGACAGGCTCCATGGAAGTCCCATCGTCCTCGCCGTAGAAGTATCTTCGCAGTCGCTATATGGACGATTTTTGCCATATTGCGACCAATCGATTTACGGATATGTTTGGATTTCGAACATATTCGTGCTTTGTTTATATAGAAAATACGATTGAATACAATGGATTAATTTTTCATCCGACCTTATTTATAAGTTTTGACTGATGGATGGATGATATAACCACATTTATATACTAGCGGAGGGATTACTAAAACAGTCAAACCGATTTGTTTTCCTCTGCCGGGGCGCCAACCCCGGCCCTCCAATGTTCACTCCTTGCCTTCGAGGCGCCTGTTCAGTCTCGCGAAACTGATGGCCCTGTCGTCATAGGGGCTGAACTCGTTCATGAGGAGTATGAGTTCGTCGAAGGTGTATCCGTTGTTGACGATGGAGCATTCCTTCTCGGTGCAGTGCTCCTTCTGTCTGATGGCCCACTCGAAGATCTTCTTCTCGTCCTCCTCCTTCAGGGGGATGGAGATACCGATTTTGTCAAGGTTGTTCCTGATAATCCTGAGGGAGCTCTCGCTGACCTCTAAAAGTTCGGGTTTCTTCGTAGACCACGATGCCATATTCTCTCCTCATATGGGGTAGGGCTTCGCTCACTAAAAAGAGTTCTCCGAACATGGTTCCCCTGGGGGCCGGAGCCCTCAGGAGACCCCGTTCTCCTCCAGGGCGAACACCGCTCCGACCCACTTCCGGCGGAGGTTCTTCTCGATCCTGCGGGTGACGTCGTGGCGGACGATTTCGCGGTATTCCGCCGCGAACTCGCGGAGTGCCTTCCTGTCGTCGGCCTTGACCGTGGAGATGCTGTCGATGGCCGCTATGCGGGACTCGTCGTCGGAGGTGCCGAGGCCGGCGTCCATGACGGAGCAGAACCTCTTCCACAGGGCGGTGACGAACAGCAGGGTGTTCTCCTCTGCCTGTATGTCGCGGCGGTTCTTCAGCTGCTTCTTGGAGCGTGCCATGCCTGCCACGGTGGCGTAGATGGGCTTGAGCCTCAGCAGTTCGAGGTAGTCGTCGTTGGTGGCGATCACCGGGTACTGCTTCTCGATCTCCTCCAGTGAGGAGTAGAGGTCGTCGAAGGCGTGCACGAGTATCTTGGAGGTATCGGGGGTGATGAGCTCGAGCTTGCAGTCGTACTTGGCGGAGGCGAAGATGTTGGTGTGGGTCTTGACGGCCTTGAACGAATCCGCCGCCAGGACCACCGACTTGCAGAAGTCGGATTCCGCCGAGATGGTCTCGTGCTTCATGATGGTCTTCATCACGGAGCGGGCGAGACCCGATTGTGCCAGCACGGTGTATCTGCCTATTCCGTTGACCAGCGCCCAGTCGGCCACGTTGATCAGCTTCTGCCTCTTCATGAGGATCTCGATGAGCTTCTTGCCCTCGAGGACGAATCCTCTCCTGAGGCAGATGTCGAAGAAGTCGAAGACGTACTTCATGTCGACGCTGCGGTTGACCCTGTCGCACAGGATGTCCTCCAGATCGGCCTCCAGGTTGGGTCTCCAGATCTTGGAGTCGAGCTTGTTGATGCTGTTGAGGGTCTCCCTGAGCTTGTCCAGGTCCCCGTCCTTGAGGTGGGCGGCAATCCTGTCGGAGAACAGGGCGGGGTCGCGGGTCCTGCGGGAGATCTTGTTCAGCCTGTCCAGGTCGCTGTCGGACATGTGCAGGTTGGCGGTGGCCGCCTGGATGCACTTCCTGATCTCCCATCCGTTGATCTTCTGCACCGCGATGACCTCACCGGTGCGGGTGCCCTCGAATCCCTTGACGGAGATCTCGCGCCTGGTGAACCAGTACTTGTAACCCACCGAGGGCTGCTCGATGACGACGGCGTCGCAGCCTATCTCCTCGGGCAGTCTGGCACTTACGGGATCCTGCACGTTCTTGAGGTTGCTTCCGTAGAGGAAGAGACCCTCCGGGGTCTGGAAGTCCTTGGGCAGGACGCATTGTGTCAGCCCCTCGGGAGGGACCGAGGTCCAGGTCTTCACCTCGAACTTGTTGGCGGGGTTGAACCTGAAGGTCTCCTTGTCCACGGCCTTGAGGATGTCGTCGCCGGTGAAGTCCTTGGAGAACGCCTCCATGTCGATTCCGGATGCGTCTGCGTTGACCTCGAAGCGGCCGGTGGGGATGTCGAAGTACAGGTAGACCGGCTGGGCGTACTTGAACGACTTCTCGCCCGCCTCGACGACTTTCCCTTCGGAGTCTTTCTTCTCGCGCTTGACCTTGGCGGGCTTCACCTCTGCGTTCTCGGAGAGCTTGAAGTATCCCTTGTGGGACCTGACGAAGCCGGTAAGCTCCTCGGGGTCGACGTGGGCGACGACCCTCATGGGGCGGAGCTCCTCCATGTCCCTGCCCTTCTCGAACCTGACGGTCCTCGAGGGGAAGAACAGCATCCTCTCGTCGACGGTGCCGTTCCTGTCGGTGACGAAGCCGGAGTCGTAGAAGGGCCTCGCCTCGGGCCTGATCTTGATCCTCTTGATGGAGGTGTTCTTGCTGAGCCCCTCGGTCTCCACGCGGACCATGTTCCTCTCCTCCAGCTGCCTGATTTCGCCGATGATGAAGGGGAGCAGGTCGAGGGACACGGAGAAGATGCTCAGCACGTCGGAGATCTTCAGGTCGGCGGAGGTCTCCTCGCCGTAACCGATCATCTTCAGGAGCATGTACTCCAGTCCGGACGCCCTCTTCTTCTCGAGGTAGTCCGCCGTGAAGGAGAACCTGGTGGCGGTCATGGGCAGGGTGATCCTGACGTCCTCGTTCATTCCTCCACCTCCATTACGTCGTCGGAGGTGAGATACCCTCCGCTCTCCTTCACGCGGTCGATGATCTCCTTGTACACGGGGCGGGGATCGCCCTGTCCGTCGAGGTCGATCTCCTCCTGCTCCAGGGATTCCGCGTTGCCCACCAGCACCAGGAGCCTCCTGGCACGGCTCATGGCAACGTTGATCCTCCTGAAGTCGGAGATGAAGGTGGATCTGCCGGTCCTGACGAGGGAGAGGATGATGATGTCCCTCTCGTCTCCCTGGAAATCGTCCACGGACTTGACGGCGAACTTCTCCTCGCCGAAACTCCTGAACTTGGATGGGATGCCGCGCTTGCGCAGCCTCTCGTAGATCTGGTCGGTCTGCTTCCTGATCAGTCTCGCCTGAGCAGCGTAGGGGGTGATGATTCCCAGGGACATCTTGTCGGATTCGGATGCCTTCTCTATCTCCCCTCCGCTGCCGTCCGTGGTGCAGCGGTCCTCCAGGAGGTTCACCATGCGGGTGACCACGTCTGCTTCGAGCTGGTTCTCGAAGGAGGTGCTTCCCTGCTGCATGGACTCGCTTCCGCGGCAGTCGATGAAGATTACCGAGTTCTTCTCGTCGACGATGTTGCGTTCCTTGCCGGGGATGAGCAGACGGTGGGCCTTGTCCTCGTCGCGGCAGCCCATCTCCAGGCTGTCGCCGTAGAACCTGTTGATGGCGCCCATGATCTGCGAGGCCATACGGTACTGCTGCCTGAGCATGATCTTGGACTGGTCGGGAGCCGTTTCGAACAGAGTCTTGAACAGGGGCTCGGTGTACATCTTCTTGAAGCGCTCCTCCCTCTCCACGATGGGGTCGTCGGGGGAGACGGTGTTCTTGTCGTACTTGACGTTGTAGATGGGGGGAAGCTGCTTGTGGTCGCCGACCATGATGATGCTCTTTCCGGAGAGGATGGGTCTCAGCAGCTCGGGGAAGGGCACCTTGGAGACCTCGTCGATGATGACCACGTCGATGCCCATGGTGGTTACGTCGAGGTACACGTTGTCCTCGTCGCCCTCGGTGTCGACCATTGTCCTACCCTCGGCGGTGCAGGTGATGCCGACAACATTGACAAAATTCCTGAGCTCCTTCATCAGACGGTCGTGGTCGTTCTTATCGACGCCCTCCTCTTCGAGATAGCGGATGATGTCCTCGTAGGTCCTGCGGGACAGCTCGACGTCCTTGTCGTCGAGGGAGTAGATGGTCTCCACCCTCCTCTCGAGGATGTCGTAGGCCTCGTCCAAAGTGGTGAACTTCTCCGATATACCCAGATCGTTGAAAAGCGATTGAATTTCGTGTGCTAGAGCCACGGATGCGCGGAGGTATTCACGATAGGTCTTCTCCTGCTCTATGTCGGAGATCTCGTCCTTCACCTCGGCGATCTTCCTGAGCAGCTCCTCGTCGGATTCGGAGTTGGGGTCCTCGGAGGAGTACCTGTCGATGCGGGCCTCGATCTTGCGTCTGACCTTCTCCCTTATGCGGGCGAGCCTGTCGCGGATCTCCGGCAGGGAGGAGGGCAGGTCGGCGCCGAACCTGTGCAGGAGGACGAAGTCCTCGGTCTGCAGGTTGGCAGCCTCCACCATGGAATCGATCTCTCCCTGGATGGCGGTCTTGTCGGCCTCCTCCTTGGCGCGGCACAGCCTGATGTAGAGGTCGGCGTACGGGCGGTTCTCCTCGATGAGGTTGATCTGCCTGAAGAACTCGTCCTCGGAGAGCGCCATGATGGCCGCGCAGTATCCGTACCTGCCGAACACCTTGCCCTCCAGTTCGCTCTCCCCGTCCCGGCGCCTGCTCTTGGTTGCCAGTACGACGGAATCGCGGAAGAGGTCCTTGATCTCCTTGCTATGCTCGTTGTAGGTGGTGAGCTCGTACTGGTCGATGGACTCCAGGGACTTCCTGAGCATGAACAGCTTGGAGCGCCTGCCGTCGGCGGCCCTGCGGTTGCTCTCCAGCTTCTGGGAGAGGGTGGCCAGGTCGAGGCGGTCGTCCTCGATGTCCATCAGCTCGTCCTCGGCGTCCTCCTTGGCGTCGCAGTACTCCTTGTACAGGTCCTTGGTGCGGTCGAACCTGGTCTCCACGGAGTACTTCTTCTTGGGGTCGGAGTACAGTCCGATCTGGTTCTCGAGTGAATTGGCGGTGTTGCGGTAGAAGTTGGAGACGATGGACTCCAGCTCGTAGTCGCTGCTCCTTCCCTCGGACATCAGGCGGACGGGCCTGATGAGGGGGTTCTTCAGCAGCCTGTCGAAGGCGTTGTCGATGGCCTTGTTGTTCTGACTGGTGATGAGCACCTTCCTCCCCCTGAGGACCTCCTGCGTGGTGATCTCGGAGATGACCTGGGTCTTTCCGGTTCCGGGAGGACCCTGGATCAGATACAGGCCGTCGCTGTTGACGGCCTCCTCCACTGCGCGCCTCTGCAGGTTGTTGAAGTTCTTTCCGAAGAAGTGCCCGATGGGCGTGACGTCTCCCAGGCGGGTGTCGCTGGTGGAGAACAGGTAGGATGCGAGGTAGGGGTTGGCGACCTCCCCGTTCTTGAACGATTCGAGGGCGTCCATCTGACGGGTGATGTTGGTCTGGGTACCGGTCTGGTCGGCCACGATCTTGTACTGGCTGCCCTTCTCGAAGAACTTCTGCCTCTGGTAGTACTCCTCCAGGAGGTAGGCTCCCGCGGGCAGGGGGATCTCGAAGAACACGGTGAGGGTGCTCTTGTCAGCACCCTTGTAGAGCTCCTCCATCTCGCGGCCGAAGGCGGCCTCTATCTCGGCGCGCCTCTGTTTCCTGACGGGGCCGAGGGTCTTCTCGGCCTCCATCCTGAAGGATCCGCGGCGTTCCGCCACCAGCTCCGCCCTCCTCTGGTTGCGGAACCTCTCCTTCACGGCCTCGAAGCATTCCTCCGGGGAGATGGATTCGTAGGCCTCCTTCCAGTTCCTGCCGCCGTCGCTCTCGTCGTCGGCGCGGTTCTTGCGCTCCTCCTCCGCCTCCTCGGCGAGGGTGTCGGTGATCGATTCGATGTAGGCCTCTATGTCAGCGGCCACGTTCTCCGAGGAGAGGAACTCGGAGGACATCCTGTCGACCTCCTCGTCGGCCTTCGCCCTAAGCTCGGAATCTAGCTGTGCCAGCGCTTCGTTCCTGCGTTCCTTGGCGGGCCTCACGGTCTCCTCCGGGAGCATGCCGGCGGGCTTGGCCGCCTGCAGGCGCTCGTTGCCCACGCGGGACATCCTGTGGGCGAGCTCCCTCTCCTTGCGGTCCATGGCGGCGTTGTTCTCCGCCAGAGCCCTGGCGGGGTCGATGATCTTGATGCCCATGGCGGTGAGCTTGTTGAACTTCTCCACGTACTTGGGGTCGTTCTCGAACAGCTGGTGCTCGATGGGATGGGTTATACGGACGAGGAGACGCGCCTTGGCGTCGCTGCCGGTGCTGTCGATCCAGACCGCATCGGGGGTCTCCACGATGGGCTGGCGGTCGGTGACCGAGCCCGGGGGAAGGGGGACGGCCATGTAGAACTCGGGGCGCTCGATGCCGAATCCGCGGATCTCGCTCTCGTCGGCCTCCTGCCTCTCGGTGGTCAGGAAGTCGCTCCACTCGTTGAGCATTGAGATGACCGCCCCCGGGTCCTTCACGATGTACAGTTCGTTCAGCTCCTCGATGAGGTCAGGGGTGATGACCGACTTCATGTAGATGTTCTTGGGCTTTCCGTCGGCCAGCTCTCCCTTGGTGGTGTAGAAGCCCTCCATCCAGTTCCTGTCTAGGGAGTTGGAGGAGGAGTTGACCACCCTGCAGATGACGGCTGCGTCGATCTTCTTCTCGCCGTAGTGGGTGGATTTGTTCAGGACGGAGATACCTTTGACGATGAACTCCACGCGGGTGAACTTGGTCTCCGCCTTGGAGACGATGTCGCCCATGAGGACCAGGTCGTTGGTGTTGAGGGGGATGCGGATGGCTGCGTTCTCGAGTTCGAGGGGGAGGGGGGTGTCCTCGTCGGGATGCGTCTTGTAGAACGAGGGGTGGCAGATGTACATCGGCCTGACGGTCTTCTTCCTGGCGCGGTACAGGCAGTTGTAGATGAAGGTGATGAGCTCGCGGGACTTGGTGATGTCGTAGCTGAGCAGCTTGAACTGTTCGGTGAGGCTGTTCTTGAAGGGGGAGAAACGTTTGGACTGCTTGGGCTCCGCCCCCTGTCCGTGCCAGTACTCGGCGAAGTTCAGAACGATGGTACTCTGCTCATCTGGCACATACTTCCTTGCCGCGTCGGTCTGGAGTGCGAACTTCTCCACCAGATCCGACGGATATCTGCTGCTCTTGAATTGTGTCTGCATAGCCTCCCCTTCCTCTTTCGCGTTTCGAACAAAAAACCAGAAAAGAAAAACGGTTGGAGCGGTATCGTTCTTTTTATATAAAAGGGGTAAGCCCGGAGGATCACCTGGATATGTCCTTCAGGCTCTCGCCCTTGGTCTCCCTGCCGAACAGGGCCACCACAACGGCGACGGCGGCGAAGGCCAGGGCCAGGACCACGAACACCAGGACGAATCCCTGGTCGGATCCGTATGACTTGTAGAGCACGGGGACGATGAAGGGCGCGATGAACGCTCCGACGCGTCCGAAGGCGGATGCCCAGCCGTTGCCGGAACCGCGGACATCGGTGGGATAGACCTCGGGGGTGTAGGAGTATACGGCTCCCCAGGCTCCGAGGGCGAAGAAGTACAGCAGGCATCCGAAGGCGAGGATCATCATCTCCGAGTCTGCGTGGCCGAAGAACCACGATGCGACGGCGGTACCGGCGAAGTAAAGGATCAGAGTGGGTTTGCGTCCCCACCTCTCGATCAGATATGCTGCGCTGAAGTATCCGGGCAGCTGTGCCAGACACATGATAACTGTGTATCCGAAGCTCTTGACGATGTCGAATCCCTGCTCGGTCAGGAAGGTGGGGGTCCACAGGACGAACCCGTAGTAGCCGAAGTTCACGCCGAACCATATCACCCAAACGACGGCGGTGGAGCGGAGGTTCTCCCTGCTCCAGAGGAGCCTGAACTCCTCGTACCAGGGCCTGCTCTCGCTGACCTCGGAGGATGAATCGTCAGGGCAGGGTTCTATGCCGGCCGCCCTCTCGAGTCCGGAGACGACCTTCTCCGCCTCCTCTCTCCTCCCGTTGACCTCCAGGAACCTGGGGGACTCGGGGACCTTGAAACGGAGGGCCGCCGCGAAGAGAGCGGGGACCGCACCGACGAAGAACGCGATGCGCCATCCGTGCGAGGGAATCAGCAGGAACGCCACGAGGGAGGCGGCCAGCCATCCCCAGGCCCAGAAGCTCTCGAGGATGACCACGTTCCTTCCCCTGGACTTCAGGGGGGACAGCTCGCTGACGAGGGTGGCCGCCGCAGGCAGCTCCCCTCCCAATCCGAAGCCGGTGATGAAACGGAAGACGATCAGCATCCAGTATTCGGTGGCCAATCCGCACAGGAAGCTTCCGATGCTGTAGATCAGAAGCGTATAGAGGATGACGGTACGCCTTCCCAATCTGTCGGAGATGGCCCCGGAGAGGGCGGCGCCGATCATCATTCCGAAGATTCCGGAGCTGGTCAGCCAGCTGAGCTGGTACTTGGAAAGGTCCCAGTCGGTGCCGATGGCGGCAATGACCCCGCTGACCATGCCCTGGTCCATGGCGTCGAACATCCATCCCACACCCACCAGCATTAGGATGACCCAGGTGGTGCGGGTCATAGGTAGCGATTCGATGCGCTGTGAGATGGTCGCCATGGTTTCTCTGAGGGGCACAGACCTTTCGTGATAAAAGATTTTGTCCAAGAGGCTGGCGGAGGAGATATTATCTTCGTCCGCACCTGTTTGCAGATAGCCTTTTTTAGGATTGTCTGTTTTTTGTCTACATGAACAAACACCTGGCCAGAAGCAATTCGGACAGTATCCGCGGTTCCCGCACCAGGGAATTGATCGCCGTCGCGATGGCATTCGCGATGATGGCTGTCGGATGTCTCGTCCTGACAAACCTCTCCGACTCCTCCTCCGCCCTCCCCGGCACCGACAGCTGCGGAGACAGTCTCACTTGGAGCTACGACAGCGGCTCCAAAACCCTCACCATTACCGGTACCGGTGCCATGACCGACTATACGGATCACGGCCCCTGGTACGATTACGCCAACGAGATGAAGATCATTGTCGTGGAGGAAGGATGCACCCACATCGGCAATAACGCCTTCCGCGGCCTGGGGGGAGTCAACTCGGTAACCCTCCCCGCCACCAGCCTTCAGTCCATAGGGAACGGCGCCTTCTTAACCTGCTACCTGGTGACCGAGTTCTCCCTCGGGAAGAACGTCTCCTCCATCGGCAGCGAGGCCTTTGCAAGCTGTGCGGATCTCAGGAGCATCCACGTAGATTCCGAGAACACCCATTTCTGCGATGTCGACGGAGTCCTGTTCGACAAGGACAAGAAGACCATCCTCAAGTTCCCCGACAAGAAGTTCCTAACTGACCAATACACGATACCTGCCGGGGTCCTCACCGTCACTTCGGACTCCTTCCAGGGCAATCAGTGTCTGCACAACGTCACCATCCCCTCGAGTGTCACCACTATACAGCCCAATGCGTTCAAGCACTGCACATGGCTCGAGAACTTCACCGTGGACGCCGGAAATTCCGCCTATTCCTCTCAGGACGGCGTCCTGTTCAACAAGGCCAAGACAGAGCTGATCTCTTATCCGATGTACAACAGCAGGACCTCCTACACGGTGCCTGAGACGGTCACCACGCTGAGTGCCAACGCGTTCTATGCGGACTTCTACCTTCAGTCTATCATCCTGCCCGCCAACCTGCAGCACATAGGAGGACATGC